>ENA-OXDW01000221-OXDW01000221.1-human-gut-metagenome-genome-assembly--contig:-NODE-221-length-16557-cov-7.72137_pt1 | contig 16557 bp, 15 predicted proteins | sample MGYA00249349_ERZ652231 | MGnify/ENA primary metagenome ERZ652231 (study PRJEB26925, sample SAMN05826510) | human gut metagenome | biome: ENVO:2100002; feature: ENVO:00000062; material: ENVO:00002003... | reverse complement strand
CTGGGAGCGGCCACGGCGGAGCTGGGGTTGGAGACATACTCCATGGTGCGGGTGGGGATGTTGTTGGTGTCGGGGCGGCGGTCCTCGGTCTGCAGGGCGTGGGTGCGGAGATAGTTCAGCACTGCCTTGAGGCCGGCGCTCTTGAGGTGGATGTCGCCGCTGGTGTAGTAGTCCGCGATGCCGTAGCCGTCGCTGCCCTTGAGGGCCTCGGCGGAGTTGAGGAAGCGGACGCCCAGCTGCTCGCACATGCCCAGAAGGGCCATGTTGAAGTCGTCGATCTTGGCCTGGTCCATGTGGGGGTAGTTGGAGTGGTCAGCCGGGACCGGCGGCACCGTGTTGACGATGATGTCGGTGTAGGGGTAGCTCTGCTGGATGGCCTGGATGAGGGCCGTGTAGTGGGCGATGAAGTCCGAGACCTCCATCCCGGTGTCGTTGGTGCCGAAGGTCATGACCACACGGCGGGGCTTCATCATGGCTACCGCCTGAGGGATGGTGTAGTGGTTGGAGTCCTTCTTAAAGGTAACGATGCCCTCGCTGAGGGCGACCTGAGTGCCGATGCCCTCTTTGGCGCAGAACTGCTGCAGGGAGATGAGGCCGTTGTTGTAGAGGCGGACGGTGTTAGAGTCGCCCAGAAAGAGGGTGTTGTTCAGATAGTCCGTGCCGGCGTCGGCGGTCTCCGTCAGCAGAGCGGCGGAGGTGTTGTCGATCTGGTAGTGGCCCGACAGGTCTTTGCCGGGGGCAGCGGGCCCCTCTGCAGGCTCCGAGACGGAGGGAGCAGACTCCTCCTTTTTGAGGAGGGTGGTGGTGATGCCGAAGGTCAGCAGCACCGCCAGCACGCAGAGGACGCAGACCAGAACGGCCCGATGCTGCATGGGAGTCATGGTTTCGTTTTGTTGTTCTCTTTTTTGACTCATAGCTTCAGTCCCTCTCGTTTCAGGAATGGAAAGGCTCGTCCACCGGGCGGAGAGCCCAATCCGTCAGCTCTTTGCAGTCGGCGGCCATGAAGACCGGCGCAAAGGGGGCGACCTCTTCCCTGCCGCCGTAGCCGTAGAGCACGGCGGCGGCGTCCAGGCCGCAGTTCACAGCGCCCTGCATATCGTCCCGGCGGTCGCCCACCATCAGCACCCGCTTGCCCTGCATGACGGGCTGGGCGAGGACGTGGCGGATGACGTCGGTCTTGTTGTCGCGGCTCTCATCCATGGACGCGCCGCCCACGAAGGAGAAGTAAGGCGCAAGGCCCTGCTCCTCGAGGATGGGCCTCACAACGTCGGTGGGCTTGCAGGTGGCCGTGCAGAGGGTCAGGCCCGCAGCCTTGAGACGGCCCAGCATCTCCACCACGCCGGGGTAGACATCGCCCTCGTGGCAGCCCTTGGCGGCGTAGCTCACGCGGTAGCGCTTCATGGCCTCCTCGATTTTTGCAGGGTCGGAGAAATGCTCGCCGAAGCTCTTGCGGAGGGGCGGGCCGATGTAGCGGCCAAGGTCGCTCCGGGCGACGTCAACGCCCATGGAGCCGAAAACCTCTTCCAGTGTATTGAGAATGCCGGGGGCGGAATCGATGAGCGTACCGTCCACGTCAAACAGGATCGCATCGTAGTGCAGCAAGGTCAGGTTCCCCTTTCTCTTTGGATAAACATTATATAGTATAGCACAGATTTCGATATTCAGCAATTCCAACAAAACACTTTTCCGACTTTTATACATATTTTTAGGCAGCCCCGCCCCGGAAAGGAAAAACCGCCCACCCATTGCGGGCGGGCAGTCGCATTTTGACATCAGCTCTCGGTGGTGGTGCCGTTCCCCGTCGAGGGGTAGTAGAGGTTGTTGGCGATGAATTCCAGCTTCTCCTTCAGCACCAGCTCAAGGTTCGCCACGGCGTGGACCATGTTGGTGGCGGAGTCGTTGACCTCCAGCAGCTTGCACAGGTCCAGCTCCTCCATGCTGAGGGCGGCTTTCATCTTCTGGCTCTCGGCGCAGAGGATGTGGCTCAGGGCCGACTCCTGCAGAGCGATGCTCTCCATCAGGTCGATGACGGCCTGGTCGAGGGAAACTCTCGGCAGCGCGGGGCAGTCGCAGGAAACGCAGGGGGTGCAGTTGGTGGTATCAGCCATAAGAAGGACCTTCCTTTCTATAATAGGGATCGGGCGCAGTCCATCCTATGTGCCTCGCCGCCCGGATGTCACTCCGGCTTTGTGCTCCTGTGTACCTTCTCGATGGTGTCGCGGTAGCCGCCGGAGCCGTACTGGATGCAGCGGTTGATGCGGCTGATGGTGGCGGTGCTGATCTCCACCGCCTTTACGATCTGGTCGTAGGTGCTGCCGCCGAGCAGGAGCTTGGCCGCTTCCAGACGCTGGGCCATATCGGAGATCTCCTTGACCGTGCAGAGGTCTTCGAAGAAGTTGTAGCACTCCTCCCTCGTCTCAAGACTCAGGATCGCGTCGAACAGTGCGTCGGTGGTGGGGTTTCTTCTGGGGTTCTTGTCCGCCATAGCTGCCTCCTTCAGGGCAAAGTGCCGCGGGGTGCGGCAGGGGTCTTTCTGTTACTCTGTTACTTTAGCACTCGAAAGTATAAAAGTCAAGTGCTCGGTCTTTCTTTCCGGGAGTTTAGCAGATTTCACCTGTGGAGGCATTCAGTTTTATTCATCTCACATCTGAACAAAAATCGCCTAAATTTTCTTAGTTTCTCCCCCGCAAAAATGGCACAGTCTCCTAACTTGCCCAAACGATATTGACAAATTATGAAATCGGGACTAAAGTATACACAATCATTCGGCAAATGCAATGAACAGGACATGACCTTTCGCATTCCCTGCGCTCAGAGAGCCGCCATTCCGGTGCAAGACGGCAGCACAGTGCGAGAGGCCCTCACCTGCGAGCAGCCTGTGCGAACCCGCTTGCGGCAGTAGTGCATGGCCGTTCAGCCCACGTTACAGGGCGGCGTATCGGCGGCAGGAACGCCTGTACGCGCAAGCGGCTGCTCCCGAACGCAGCAAACGAAGTGGTACCGCGGAGAACGACCGGTGCAGCTGCACCGTTTGGCCTTCGTCTTCGAGGAAGATGGGACACATCTTTGTGTCTTTATCTTTCATGAGGACGGAGGCTTTTTTCACCCCTCCGGGCCGTTTCGCCTGCCCTGCTTTTGGGCACAGCCGTCCTGCTTCGGCCATTGCCGGTGTGAAAGAAAGGAAAGAGGTATAAAGAAATGAATACGCTGGTCATCGTTTTGATCGCAGCCCTGTGTCTGTTCGGCGCTTATACGCTGTACGGCCGCTGGCTGGCCAACAAATGGGGCATCGACCCCACCGCCAAGACCCCCGCAGTCGTCCACGAGGATGGCCGTGACTATGTCCCCACCAACGGCTGGACCGTGTTTGCACACCAGTTCAGCTCCATCGCCGGTGCAGGCCCTGTCACCGGTGCCATCCAGGCTGCTGCCTTCGGCTGGCTGCCTGTCCTGCTGTGGGTGCTGCTGGGCGGTATCTTCTTCGGCGCTGTCACCGACTTCGGCGCTCTGTACGCTTCCGTCAAGAACGACGGCAAGAGCATGGGCATGCTCATCGAGAAGTACATCGGCAAGACCGGCCGCAAGCTGTTCCTGCTGTTCTGCTGGCTGTTCTGCGGCATCGTCATTGCAGCGTTTGCGGACATGGTGGCCGGAACCTTCAACGCCTTCGGCGCCGACGGCGCTCTGGCGGAGGCTGCCCAGACCAACGGCGCTGCCGGTATGGTCTCCATCATGTTCATGGTCTTTGCTGTCGTCTTCGGCCTCATCCAGAAGAAGTTCAGCTTCTCCGGCTGGAAGGAGAGCGTCATCAGCATCGTGTTCATCGTGCTGTCCTTCGTCATCGGTGCGAACCTGCCCCTCATTCTGGGCAAGGCCGCATGGAGCTACATCACCTTCGTCTACATCTTCTTTGCCGCAGTTCTGCCCATGTGGCTGCTGAAGCAGCCCCGTGACCACATGACCACCTTCATGTTCGTGGCCATGATCATCGGCGCCGCGGTCGGCCTGCTGGTGGCTCATCCCACCATGAACCTGCCCGTCTTCACCGGCTTCACCAACGAGAAGCTGGGTACCATGTTCCCCATCCTGTTCGTCACCGTGGCCTGCGGTGCTGTCTCCGGCTTCCACGGCCTCGTCTCCTCCGGCACCTCCTCCAAGACCGTCGAGAACGAGAAGGACATGCTGAAGGTCGGCTACGGCGCCATGATCCTCGAGAGCCTGCTGGCTGTTCTGGCCCTCTGCGTCGCCGGTGCCGCTGCCGCTGCTGACGGCACCCCCGCCGCCGGCACCCCCTTCCAGATCTTCAGCCGCGGCGTCGCCGGCTTCTTTGAGATGTTCGGTGTCCCCGCTTATGCCGCTACCGTCTTTATGACCATGTGCGTTTCCGCACTGGCTCTGACCAGTCTGGATGCCGTGGCCCGTATCGGCCGCATGAGCTTCCAGGAGCTGTTCAGCGTGGACGACATGGAGCACGCCGAGGGCTGGCGCAAGCTGCTCTGCAACGTCTACTTCTCCACCTTCATCACTCTGGTGTTCGGCTTCATCCTGACCAAGATCGGCTACGCCAACATCTGGCCCCTGTTCGGTTCTGCAAACCAGCTGCTGAGCGCTCTGGTCCTGTCTACCCTGTGCGTCTTCCTGAAGGTCACCGGCCGCAGCAACAAGATGCTCTTCCCCCCGCTCATCATCATGCTCTGCGTCACCTTCACCGCTCTGGTGCAGCGTCTCATGGCGATGGTCAAGGCCATCAGCAATGCCGCTGCCGTCACCATCCCTGCCGGTGAGACTACCTGGGGCGCTGTGTTCATCGCCAACGGCCTGCAGCTCATCCTGGCTGTCCTGCTGATCGTTCTGGGCCTGAACATCGTGTTCCACTCCTTCTCCGCCTACAAGAAAGCAGAGCACAACAGCGAGGCCAGGGCCTGATCCATTGACCGCTGCTGACTGAATAAGCAAAGCGCCGCTGACGGCTTTTGGACCGTCGGCGGCGTTTTTGTTTGTTTATTGTGCTGTGCGCTGGGGTGGGGTTGCGTTTACTGCTGTTGCTCCTACCGAGGGGAGGCTTTGGCAGTCCCCGCAAAGTGAACGGTTTCGCCAGAGGCTCCCCTACTAGGGGCAACGGCGACGACCGCCGCCAACGGCGGAAACAGTGAGGAGCTGTTGGGGCCGCGGCCAGCAGGATGCGAGCGACAGCGAAGCAGACGCTGGGAGCCGCAACCCGGCCTTGTCTGCGAAGCAGACTGAGAGGTTGTATGAAGGCAAAGCCTGCCCTCACGGTGCAGCCGTGACGGAGAGGCCATTCCATCGCCCGCCCTATTCATCCATCCTCAGTTTCCCTTACAACCACTACCAAAAAGAGCCGCAGCGCCCTGTTACAGGCACTGCGGCTCTCGTTTACTTCAGCAGTAGAAGCTAAAATTACTTCACCATGCTTGCGACTTCAGCAGCGAAGTCGTCAGAACGCTTCTCCAGGCCCTCGCCCTTGACGAAGTGGGTGAACTTGATGACCTTGATGTCGCCGCCCAGGTCCTTTGCGACCTTGGCCGTGTACTGACCAACGGTCAGGTCGCCGTCCTTGACGAACTCCTGATCGACCAGGCAGTTCTCCTTGAAGTACTTCTTGATCTTGCCCTCGATCATCTTCTGCTTGACAGCGTCGGGCTTGTTGGCGTTCTTGGGGTCGTTGGCCATCTGAGCGAGGAGGATCTCCTTCTCCTTGGCGACGACCTCAGCGGGGACAGCAGCCTCATCGACGTAGCTGGGGTTGGCAGCTGCGACCTGCATGGCAACATCCTTGCCGTATGCAGCGAACTCGTCCTTGGCCTCGATGCCGTTGGTGGTCTCGAAGTTGACCAAGATGCCGTGGGTGCCGCCGCCGTGGACGTATGCAGAGCAGACGCCCTCGTAACGGACGAAACGGCGGACCTTGATGTTCTCCTTGATGACCAGAATGAGGTTCTTCAGAGCCTCATCGACGGTCTCGCCGCTCTCGGTCTTGCATGCCATCAGAGCCTCGACATCAGCGGGGTCCTGCTTCATGATGACCTTGGTGGCCTCCTTGACGAAGGCGACGAACTTGTCGTTCTTGGCGACGAAGTCGGTCTCGGCGTTGACCTCGATGACGACGCCCACCTTGCACGCGGGGCAGTAATCAGCGTAGACCATGCCCTCGGCAGCCACGCGGCTTGCCTTCTTGGCGGCGGTAGCCAGACCACGCTCACGCAGGATCTCGACAGCCTTCTCGAAGTTGCCGTCAGCCTCGGTCAGAGCCTTCTTGCACTCCATCATGCCGCAGTCGGTCTGCTTGCGCAGTTCCATAACGTCCTTTGCAGTAATAGCCATTTTGGTATTCTCCCTTACACAGTATTTGTTGGTTTGTGAGAATTTCGGGAAATCAGGCGTTTGCTGCGTCCTCAGCGGGAGCGGCCTCCTGGTTGCCCTGCTTGCCTTCCAGCACAGCGTCAGCCATAGCGCCAGCGATCAGCTTGACAGCGCGGATCGCGTCGTCGTTGCCGGGGATGACGTAGTCGATCTCGTCGGGGTTGCAGTTGGTATCAACGATCGCCACGATGGGGATGTTCAGCTTGCGGGCCTCAGCAACAGCGATGCGCTCCTTGTGGGGGTCAACGATGAACATGGCCTTGGGCAGGGTCTTCATGTTCTTGACGCCGCCGAGGTACTTGTCCAGCTTCTCCATCTCCAGCTCGAGCTTGGCCACTTCCTTCTTGGGCAGCAGCTCGAAGGTGCCGTTGTCCTTCATGTTCTGCAGCTGAGCCATACGGTCGATGCGCTTGCGGATGGTGCGGAAGTTGGTCAGCATACCGCCCAGCCAGCGAGCGTTGACGTAGTGCATGCCGCAGCGCAGAGCCTCGTCACGGATGGACTCCTGAGCCTGCTTCTTGGTGCCGACGAACAGGATGTCGCCGCCCTCGGCTGCAACTTCCTTCACGTAGTTGTAAGCCTCGTCCAGCTTCTTGACGGTCTTCTGCAGGTCGATGATATAGATGCCGTTGCGCTCGGTGAAGATATACTTCGCCATCTTGGGGTTCCAGCGGCGGGTCTGGTGACCAAAGTGAACGCCTGCCTCGAGAAGCTGCTTCATAGAAACGACTGCCATAGTAAAATTACCTCCAAAATTTGTTTTGCCTCCGCACACCGTGATCTGCCGCCGTATCGGACGGTTGCAGACTGCCCTCCACTCGTCAGAGCACAAAAGGGCATAGTGATGCGTGTGTAATGCTAAGTAATAATAGCACAAACCTCTGGCCGTTGCAAGGGTTTTTTGCGGTTTTCCGAAAAAGAATCGTAGGTTTTCGTCAATCCCCGCCCTCGGCGATGCTCCCGAGGCCCATCCGGCTCAGGGCGTAGCCTTTGCCGAACATGAGGTCGTACTGGAGCAGCCAGTGCTCGTCGCTCCACTTCTGCTGCAGGGGGGTCAGCTCGTTCGAGGCGGTGCCGTCCTTTTCCAGAACGGTGCCGCGGGTGTTGGCCCGGTAGGCGGCCCGGAGCTGACGGCCAAGGAACTGGAAGTAGGCGGGCTGGCGCAGGCCGAACAGCTCCATCATCACCGGCGAGATGTCGTAGGCGGCGATGGTGCCGAGGTCCACCGCCCGGTCGGAGTAGTTCGACCAGATCAGCAGGGTGGTCTGATGGAGGCGGGGGTCGGCGCTGGAACCGCTGGCGTAGCCGCTGCGGGTGTAGATGTCGTAATTGGAATCAATAGGGTTGTAGTGGTCGCCCCAGAACACGAGGATGACCGGCTCGTCCACCTGGGAGAAGTAGTCCGTCAGCCTGCCCAGCATGGCGTCGGCGTCCCGGATGCCGGTGGCGAAATCTTCCAGCGCACCCACGGTGCTGGCCTTGAGGCCCGCCGGGGCTTCGGTGACCTTCACCCGCTGGTCGTCGGGGTAGTTGTCCTTATTATAATTGGTATGGTTCTGCATGGTGACGGCGTGGAGGAAGACGGGGGCGTCGGACTGGGCCTTCATGGTCTCGTACTGGCCGATGATCTGGTCTGCCATGGAGTCGTCGGTGACGAGGCCGGTGGTCCAGTAGTGGCGGCGCACCTTCTGGACGCCCTGCATCTTCTCGAGGCTGATGAAGTCGTCGAGGCCGAGGTTGGGGTAGGCCGTGTCGCGGCTCCAGTATCTGGCCCAGAAGCAGTGGACCGCCGCCGTCTGATACCCTTCGGTCTTGAGGTAGCTGGGCAGGGCGAACATGGGTTTCGTCACGTGCTGCTGGTAGGGCTTGCTGCCGCTGGGCAGATAGGACACCGAGTAGCCCGTCAGGGCCTCGAACTCCACGTCACAGGTGCCGCCGCCGAAGCTGGGGCTGTAGACCCGGCCATAGGCGCTGGTCTGCTGCAGGGCGTGGAGGTTGGCCGAGACGTCGGTGTCGAACTGGAAGCCGTACTGTTCCAGCTCCGAGACGTCCCAGTAGGACTCGTCCATCACGTAGAGGATGGTGGGCTGCTTCACCTGTTCGTCTGCCGGGGTCTGGGCGGCGTAGGAGCCGGGCCAGGCCGGGCTGGTGGTGTACTTTTCCCCTGCCTCCACGTTGTCGAGGATGGCGTTGATGGCCTCCTCCGAGTAATCCTCGGGCTTGTCGATCTCCAGATTGGTCAGGTTGGTGAGGAAGCTGGTGATGACGCCGTAATAGCGGTAGTAGCGGTCCTGCATCCATGCGTCGGGCAGGATGCCCAGCGACTGGGTGACTGCAGGCTGCAAAAACACCCCGAAGATGAGGGCGCAGGCGGCCGCTGTGCTGGCCGCGAAGCCCGCCAGACGCTGCACCCACGGCAGCTTCTGACGCCCCCGGTAGAGGAAGAAGGAGCCGACGGTCAGAGCCAGCACCACGACGCCGGAGACGACCATGCTCTTCTGGACGTGGATGCCCGCCGCGGAGGCCACGCCGGCCGCCTCGGACACCTGCATCAAATCCCACGGGAGGAAGGGCTCGCCCCGGAGCTGCAGGATGTAAAAGTCCACCGTGGCGGGCAGACAGCCCAGCAGGGCCGACAGGAGGGTGGCCAGCGGGGCGAAGCGGGTGAGCCAGTCCACCGCCATCCAGACGAGGAAGAGCAGCCCCCACGCCAGCAGGTAGGCTTCTGGGTGGGGGAAGATGTACTGCACAAAGGTATCTCCGCTCAGGGTGCCGCGGGCGATGTACTCGGTAAGCACCAGAAACAGAAGGGTGACCGCAGGCGGAAACAGCAGCCGCGCCCCGTGCAGCCGGAGGGACGCAGCACTCGGATGGTGTGTCATAAAGAAGTTCCTTTCACTTCTGCGTTTTTCTTATTATTTGAAGCTTATTTGAGGCGGCAGACTCCGCCCCAGTCCTCTATTATAATCATCCCGCCTCCAAAATCCAGCCCTGACGGACAAAAAACGGGTGAAAATCTTTCATCCGTTCAGCCACTGATGCAATTTATCCAGCAGTCCCCCGTGGGAGGGCGGCGGGGCGGGGATGTCCGTCCGCACGAGGATGGCGTCCAGACCGATGCGCTCGATGTCGGCCCACGGGATGGTCAGGGTCTCGTCCCGGCCCAGCAGCCCGAAGAGCCGGGGCCGCCCCAGCAGAAGCAAACTCCCGATGCGGGCCGTGTCGGCGTCCAGCTCCAGATCGTCCACCCGGCCAAGGCAGGCCCCGTCCTTCAGCTGGACGACTTCCTTGCTGCACAGCTCCCGAAAGGTCATCTCCCCCGCCCCCTTACAGTCCCATCCTATGCCGGTGCGGGCCGGACGATGCAAAAGGACTGGAAAACACTGCCCCGGATGTGCTATACTGGGCGCAGGGACATCCCAACTTTTTTTAAGAGGTATCATCGATGTATAAAAATATCGTGTTCGACTTCGGCGGCGTCATGGTGGATTTCGACCCCCACAAGTACCTCATCGACCTGTTCGGGAACCGGGGGCTGGAAGAGGAGGTCTACGACCTGACCTTTGGCAGCAGAGAATGGCGGCTGCTGGACGCGGGCCGCATCACCCGCCGGGAGGCCAACGAGCGGATGCTCCAGCGGGCCAGAGCCGTGGGCCGGGGCTTCGAGGTGGAGGGCGTGCTGGACGACTGGATGAGCATGCTCCGCCCCCGCCGCCGGATGCAGACGCTGGTGGAGCAGCTCAAGCAGCGCGGCTACTGCGTCTACTACCTGAGCAACATCCCCGAGGACGTGCTGGACCTGCTGACGCACCGGGACTTCGAGGGCCTCTTCGACGGGGGCGTGGCCTCCTGCGAAGTGAAGATCAACAAGCCCGACCCCCGCATCTACCAGGCCCTGCTGGACAAGTATCGTCTCCGGGCGGATGAGTGCATCTTCATCGACGACCGGGCCGACAACCTTGTAGCCGCCAGCGCTCTGGGCTTCGGCATCTACGAGATGCACAACGTGGGCACCCTGCTGCGCAGCCTGCCCACCTTCGGCGTCAGCCTCCACTGAAGTACAAATGATAAAAGACCCCTGCCCGGCAAGGCTGTCGGGCAGAGGTCTTTTTTGCGCAGATTACTTCTTCTCGTAGCTCTGGCAGTAGTGCGGGATGTCCACCTGCTGAGAAGAGCAGGTGCAGCGCTCCGTCACCGTGATCTCGGGCAGGTCACACTTGCTGCTCCCCACGTTGTGGCGGCACTCGCAGACATCACAGCGGACACCTGTGTTTTCCATTCATTCATCACCTCTTTGTCCCTAGGTTGCCCCAAAGACGCGGGATGATGCAGGATGGGCCGGTGTTATTTTTTACCAGTTGGCCAGATCGGCGCCCAGCTTGCGGCAGGCAGCCTGAGCGTCGTCGTCGGGCGTCTCGTTGCAGATGAGGCCCTCGTCGCTGAACAGCTGTGCGCCGTCCTCTTTGACGCGCTCGCACCAGTCGCGCATCCACTGGCCGTCGCCCCAGCCGTAGGAGCCGAACAGGGCCACCTTCTTGCCGTTCAGAGAGCCTTCGAGGCCCGCGAACATGGGCTCGAACTCGCTCTCCTCCAGCTGCTCAGCGCCCATGGCGGGGCAGCCGAAGGCCACCACGTCATACTCGCCCAGCTTTGCTGCGTCCATCTCGGCGCAGGGGACGATGGTGGCGGCAGCGCCCGCGCCCTCCGCGATGCAGTTTGCCATGGTCTCGGTGTTGCCGGTGGCGCTCCAGAATACGATTGCTACTTTGCTCATAATATTCAGCCTCACTTTTGATTTATTGGGTTAGCTGCTTCTAACATTTTGCTCCATAAAAATGCGTCGGAAGCAGGCTCAGACGCATCTCTTCAGTTAGATTTCTCTAACTGTCCATAGGATACCACAGCGCCGCCCCTTTGTCAAGCGGTCACAGAGGCTAACTTTTCCAGAAGCCTTACCCCCCTCTCACCAGCCGGAACACCGCCGTCAGCACCCCCAGGATGACCGGCTGATGGAGCAGATAGAGCACCAGCGAGTGACGGCCCATCCAGCCCAGCGGCGGGCAGACCGACCGGCGCAGCGGCGCGAGGCGTTCGCGGCCCAGGAGGTGGTGGAGGAAGTACCCCGCCCAGAACAGAAACAGCCAGGGCAGCAGCGGGAAATAGTCGGTGGAGAAAAAGCTCTTGGGCATGAAGCCCAGATAGGCCGTGGTGTAGCTGGCGTAGAGGGCCTGCGGCAGGGCCAGACGGCGGCCCGGCAGGTTCCAGAAGCCCTTCATCGTGGGGTAGGTCCCCCAGAACAGCAGGGCGCTGAGGGCCACGCCCACGGCGGGCGGGACGCGGCGAAGCAGCGGGTCCAGCGCGGCGGTGAGAAGCATGGCCGAGCCCAGCAGAGTCAGCACCCCGAACCACACCACCTCCTCGGGCAGGAAGAGCAGGGTGACGGCTGTGACCAGCGCCCCTGCCCCGAAGACGACGGCTCCCCGCCGGAACGGGTGATGCCCCAGCGGCAGGCAGAAGCCCGAAAGCAGGATGAAGACCCAGCAGATGCTCTGCTGCCACACAAAGCCCGGGCGTCCGGTGTACCACTTCTGGGCCACGCCGAAGAGGAACACCAGGTCCCACATCCCGTGGTAGAGCATCATGCTGATGAGGTCGAGTCCCCGCAGCTCGTCCAGAAGACGATAGCGGGCGGCAGATTGCAGTTCCATAGAGTTTATCCTTCCCTCTTTCAGACTGGGATGATTATAGCACAAAAAGACCTCCCTGCAAAGACAGGGAGGCCGCAGCGCTCCAACGCTTACTTCTCATCGCGGGGCAGCAGGCAGTTGAGCAGGATGGCCACGAAGGCAGCCGGCACGATGCCGCTCTCGCCGCAGATGAGCTGGACGAACTGGGGGGTGTTGACAAGGATGCTGGCGTTTGCGCCCATGCCGTAGCCCACGCCCAGCGCCACAGAGACGATGGTCAGGGTGCGGGGCGTCATCTTCTCCTTGGTGATGAGCTGGATGCCCGACACCACGATGGAGGAGAACATCATGACGGCAGCGCCGCCCAGAACGGCCTGGGGCATGATGGAGATGAGTGCGCCCAGCTTGGGGATGAGGCCGCAGAGCATCAGGAAGACGGCGCCGGTGGCCAGTGCGCCCCGGTTGACCACCTTGGTCATGGCCACGAGGCCCACGTTCTGGCTGAAGGAGGTGTTGGGCAGGACGCCGAAGCAGGCAGCGACGGTGGAGCCGAGGCCGTCGCAGATGATGCCGCCGCTCAGCTCCTTATCGGTGGCCTCGCGGCCCATGCCGCCCTCCATGACGCCGGAGATGTCGCCCACCGTCTCCACGGCGGTGACGATGAACATGATCATGACGGGCAGGATGGCGCGGAGGTCGAAGACGATCTTGACCGGCACCAGCTTCGGGATGGCGAACCAGCTGGCCTCAGCGACCTTGTTCCAGTTCAGCACCCATGCCTTGGTGAACTCCACGCCGTCGGCGGTGACGCCGGTGGTGGGCAGGACGAAGCCCATGACGATGGCTGCCAGATAGCCCGCGATGATGCCCACGAGGATGGAGGAAGAGCTGAGGAAGCCCCCGGTCCAGTGCTTGAAGAGGAGGATGACCACCAGCACGAAGACGGCCAGCAGCAGGTTCTCCACCGAGCCGAAGTCCTTGGCCGCGTTGCCGCCGCCGAAGGAGTTGACGCCCACGGAGATGAGGGACAGGCCGATGGACAGGACGACCGTGCCGGTGACCACCGGCGGGAAGAGCTTGCGCAGGGGCTTCAGAAAGACGCCCAGCACGCTCTCGAAGAGGCCGCCCAGAATGGATGCGCCCATCATGGCGCCGTAGGCCGTGACCCCGCCGCCCATGGTGGCAGCCACGCTGTTGAACACGCCCAGAAAGCCCGAGCTGGTGCCCATGATGATGGGCACCTTGCCGCCCACGGGGCCGAGGCCGTACAGCTGCACCAGCGTGACGATGCCCGCCACGAACATGGCGTTCTGCAGCAGGCTCACCTGCAGGTCTGCGAACTCACCGCCCGCGAGGCCGCAGGCGCTGGTGATGATGAGCAGCGGGGTGAGGTTGCCCACGAACATGGCGAACACGTGCTGCAAGCCCAGCGGGACAGCGTGGCGCAGCGGCATTTTCGCCTCAAACTCGTATGCCGAATTTTCCAGTTCAGCGCTTTTTATCATATTCCTGGCTCCTTTACTTCACTTCAGGTTTTTGTAACAAGCATAGAAAATTATAGCAGACCGGAACCGGGAACGGTAGGGCTTTTTCGGGTTTTTGTTCATATTTTCGTAATAAGTCGTACTTCTGCGCCCTCCGCGAGCCAAAGCCTCTCCCCTTGGGAGAGGTGGCACGGCGTCAGCCGTGACGGAGAGGGCAAGCCCGTCACCCGGGAGCCGCCATGCAGCGATAAGCTGTCTCTTTGGCAGAGCGATGCTATCGCTGCGCCTGCGATTCTTCGTCAGCGGCCTTGCCCTCTCAGTCACCTTCGGTGACAGCTCTCCCAGAGGGAGAGCCACTGGCGTGCCGGGTAACTTTCCACTGGACGCCTGAGGCCCGATATGGCGCAAAAGGGCGGGCCTTGCTACAGAGGGCAGCAGCTTCTTGACAAGCGCTCCTTGTCAAGCTGTCGCTGGCCTAGACAGCGGAGCACTACCGTTTCCGGGACATCGTGCTTCGCTCGTCCAGTGGAAGCCTGACCGACATGCCAATGGCTCCCCCTTTGGGGGAGCTGGCGGGCGCAAGCCCGACTGAGAGGGCAAGGATGCTGCCAAACAGCTCTGCACTGCGATAGTATCACTCTGACAAAGAGCCTGCCCATCGCTGCGCAGCGGCTCTTTCGTGCCGGGCTTGCCCTCTCCGTCATTGCTTCGCAATGCCACCTCTCCCAAGGGGAGAGGCTTTGGCATACCAGAAGGCTCAAAAACCCCCTTTCGGAGATTGCTGCTCCGAGAGGGGCGGGGTATCTGGCGAAGTTTCAAATTATCAGCGTATCATCGCCGCAAATCAAACTTCGTCAGGGTGGCGAACTTCGGGTCAGCTGGCGAAGTTCGAACTTCGCCAATCAGGGGAACTTCGCCAAGTTGGCGAACAATCAATATTAAACTATATATCGTCTATTTTATAGAACTTCGCCACTTGTTCTACTACAGTGAAGGAACGAATACCATTGGTTACGTCCATCTTGCTGGCGAAGGTTCTTCTTCACGACTTCGCCTGACTTGGTAAGCGTTACATAGGCTCGCTCATAGGTTTTCTCGCTGCACCCCATCTCCTTCATCACCTCGGCCCTCAGCTGGGTATTCGGCATACTCCCCAGCTTGCTCTCGGCCAGCACGTTGAGGATGGCCTGCGCGGTATCCTCCTTGGTCTGGGCGGTGCGGACGCGGCGCTCCTCCACGAAGTCGGCGTCCTTCTTGTCGGTGCGGCTGTCAAAGACGGCCACGGCTGTCTTCACGCCCTCCACCTGCGCCTGCTCGATGTGGAGCAGGGCCGTCCGGGCCGGGGCGGAGTAGCTGCTCTTCTCGTGGCTGAGGTAGAGCTTTTCGCTGTTCTTGTCGCGGCCCATCATGAGGACGCTGCGGGCGATGTCCCAGATGTCGGAGCTGTCGGCCAGACGGGCGCGGCCCGAGACGTTGGCGCGCTTGTTGGTGTGCATCGAGATGAGGGCCGCGCAGCCGTGCTTTGCGCAGAGGGCTTTGAGGGGCAGCAGGGCGCTGCGCATCTGGTTGCGGCTGGCCATCTCCACCCCCGCGGGCAGAAAGCTCTGCAGCGGGTCGATGATGACGAGGGCGGGCGCGGCCTTCCCCACGTACTTTGCAAAGCTGGTGTCCGGGATGCAGAGCGGGCTGCCGGTGCGGGCAAAGTAGGCGTCGCTGGTGACCACCATCACCCGGCTCATGTCGGCCCCTGCCGCCGTCAGGCGGGCTTTGAGCACCTTGCCGGGGTCGTCCTCGCCGGAAAAAAGGAGGACGCTGCCGGTCTTTTCCGGCGGCTGGGGGAAGAAGCCGGAGGTCCGGCCCGCCGTGACATAGGCGATGAGCCGGGCCTGCCAGATGCCCTTGCCGGTGCCGCCGTCGGCACCCAGAAGCGACACCTCCCCCATGGGCAGCAGCCCCTCCACCAGCCAGCTCACGTTCTGGATGGGGACGTTCTCAAGGCAGTCGGGGGTGAAGCTGAGGGGCGCGGCGCGGCGGCGGTCCCGGAAGCGCGCCCGGGCCGCGTCGGCCTTTTCCCGGTAGGCGGCGTAGTCCTCGGCGATGCGGCTCCGGAACTCCTCCCGGCCCACCGCTTCCAGCTCGCTCTTGCCGTCGGTCAGCCAGCGCTCCATCCGAAAGGTCAGGCCCTGCCAGAAGCCCAGCTCCTTCGCCCTCGCCTCCACCAGCTCGGAGCGGCTGAGGACGTCCTCGGGGCGGTTCTGCCCGGCGAACCAGTAGGTCAGCCGGGAGAACAGCTCCTCTTCGGTGCGCACCGTGCCGAGGTAGGCCACGAAGTCGTCGTAGCTGCCCGGGGTGCGGTCGGTCATCTTTTTCTGCATAAAAGCTCCTTTCGTGGGTTGTTTTGTTGCTTCAATTATAACCACGAAAGGTTGTGCAGTCAACGCAAGCTTTCTGCGTATTTCTGCGCAGAAAAAAGAGAAAAACCCCCTCGGGGCGGCTGCTCCGAAGGGGTAAAAATTTTAATTATGGCAGATGGAAAGCAGGAAGCGATACTTCGAGCCGTCCGCGCCCTCTCAGTCACCTTCGGTGACAGCTCCCCCAAAGGGAGAGCCCTTGGCAGGCCGGGCCACTTCCTACTGGACGCCTGAGGTCCGACAGGGCGCAAAAGGGCGGGCCTTGCTACAGAGGGCAGCAGCTTCTGGACAAGCGCTCCTTGTCAAGCTGTCGCTGGCCTAGACAGCGGAGCACTACCGTTTCCGGGACATCGTGCTTTGCTCGTCCAGTGGAAGCCTGACCGACACGCCAGTGGCTCCCCCTTTGGGGGAGCTGGCGCGGAGCGCCTGAGAGGGCAAGGATGCTGAGACAAAACAAAAACACAGCGATAAGATGACTCTATCAAAAGCCAATGCTTATCGCTGTGCAGATGCTCTTTCGTGCCGGGCTTGCCCTCTCCGTCACCTTCGGTGACACCTGTCTCTTATACACATCTGACGCTGCCGACGAATAGA
>ENA-OXDW01000212-OXDW01000212.1-human-gut-metagenome-genome-assembly--contig:-NODE-212-length-17190-cov-13.9126_pt1 | contig 17190 bp, 13 predicted proteins | sample MGYA00249349_ERZ652231 | MGnify/ENA primary metagenome ERZ652231 (study PRJEB26925, sample SAMN05826510) | human gut metagenome | biome: ENVO:2100002; feature: ENVO:00000062; material: ENVO:00002003... | reverse complement strand
GCAACTGCGGCGCTCTGTCCATCCCTGAGCTGCAGCAGAAGGCCAAGCTGACCGTTGTTTCCTCTACCTCCATCGTTGAGGGCGGTAGCCATGATGTTGTTGTAAAAAGCCAAGTAGGCTTTAATGTAGAGCGCTGAAAAGGAGAATCATTATGAAATTCTTTATTGACACTGCAAATGTGGACGAGATCCGCAAGGCAAACGACATGGGCGTGATTGCTGGTGTTACCACTAACCCCAGCCTTATCGCAAAGGAACACAAGGACTATGCCAAGACTTTGGCCGAGATCGCAACCATCGTCGATGGCCCGATTTCCGGTGAGGTAAAGGCCACTACCACCGACGCAGAGACGATGATTAAAGAGGGCGAGGCTATCTATGCCCTTGACCCCAAGCACATGGTCGTCAAAATCCCGATGACGGTGGAGGGACTCAAGGCTATCAAGGCTCTGAGCGCTAAGGGCATCCCCACCAACTGCACCCTCATCTTCTCTGCCAATCAGGCACTGCTGGCTGCGCGTGCCGGTGCTACTTACGTCAGCCCCTTCCTCGGACGTCTTGATGACATCAGCCAGCCCGGTATCGATCTCATCCAGACCATCAGCGAGATCTTCAGCAACTACCCGGATATTCATACCGAAATTATTGCGGCTTCTGTCCGTAATCCCATCCATATCACCGACTGCGCATTGGCCGGCGCTGACATTGCCACCGTGCCCTACAAGGTTATTGAGCAGATGACCAAGCACCCACTCACCGATCAGGGCATTGAGAAGTTTAAGGCCGATTATGTTGCGGTGTTTGGAGAATAATCAAGCATAAAGAGGAGGATGTAGCGTGTTTCAATCTGCGATTGCTTTTCTGGAGACTCAGGGAGTACCGACTCCTTTTGCAACGGCAATTATTCGATTGCTTTTAGGGTCGATTTGTGGCGGTCTGATTGGATTGGAACGTGAGATGAAGGGACGTCCGGCAGGTCTAAAGACATTTTCACTCGTTTGTATGGGTGCAACGCTGGTCATGGTGACGAACGAGTTCATCTACGTTAATGTGGCAAATTCGACGGGTGACTCTGCTCGTATGGCGGCGCAGGTCATCAGTGGAATTGGCTTCCTTGGTGCAGGTACCATCATGACAACGGGCAACGACCGCGTGAAGGGTCTGACTACGGCGGCGGCGCTTTGGGTCACGGCGGCCATCGGAATCGCGATTGGAACAGGCTTCTACTTCGGCGGCATCGCGGGACTGATTGTGCTATATCTTTCTTCGTTTACATACCGCTACATTGATGCAGTGATCGTAGCAAAATCTAGAATCATGCGCATCTATGTGGAAGGTGAAAGTGAAGAGTTTATGCTAAACCTCGTAGGTTTCTTCCAGAAAAACGAAATTCGTATCATTAGCCTGGTTCGCAAGGACGAAAACAAATGGTTCCTGAAAGACAGTGCGGCGACGATCGAAATGGATTTGGGCCGAAAAAGGAACCACCTTGAGATATTGGATGAAATTCGCAAGATGAAAGAGCTTCGTTATATCGAGGAAGTGTAATGACAAAGACAGGAGTTTAGGAATGAACAGAATCGATGTTGATGCTGTAAACGCCCTGCGTGTGCTTGCGGCGGATGAGGTGCAAAAAGCAAACTCCGGACATCCCGGTCTTCCGCTGGGTGCTGCACCTGCGGCATATACAGTCTGGGCATACGAAATGAAGCACGACCCCAAGAATTATCGCTGGGAAAATCGTGACAGATTTATTCTGTCTGGCGGACATGGATCGGCGCTGCTTTATGCACTGCTTCATCTGTTCGGGTATGGGCTGACCAAAAATGACTTGGAAAACTTCCGTCAGCTGGATTCTCTTACGCCTGGTCATCCGGAATACGGCCATACCGTCGGTGTCGAGGCGACTACTGGCCCACTGGGTGCGGGTATGGGTATGGCAGTCGGCATGGCCATCGCAGAGGCACATCTGAGCGCTGTATTTAATCGCCCCGGATATGATGTGGTAGACCATTACACCTTTGTTCTGGGTGGTGATGGCTGTCTTATGGAGGGCATCTCTTCGGAGGCTTTCTCTCTGGCGGGTACGCTGAAACTGAACAAGCTCATCGTCCTATACGACTCCAATCGCATTTCCATTGAAGGCAGCACTGATATTGCCTTTACCGAAGATGTGGGCAAGCGGATGGAGGCGTTCGGTTTCCAAGTACTGACGGTGGAGGACGGCAATGATGTGGATGCCATTCGTCAGGCTATTCAGCAGGCAAAGGACGATAAAGAGCGTCCCTCGTTCATCGTTGTGAAAACGCAGATCGGTCAGGGATGCCCTGCAAAGCAAGGCACAGCCGCCGCGCATGGCGAACCTCTGGGTGAACAGAACATTCAGGAGATGAAGAAGGGCTTTGATTGGCCGAGCGTGGAGCCGTTCTTTGTCCCGGAAGAAATCTATGCGCACTATCAGACGTTGACGGCGGACAGCGCGGCAGAAGAAGCACGCTGGAACGAAATGATGGAGGCGTACAAGGATGAGTTCCCAGAGCTGAAAGCAAAATGGGAGACGTACCATTATCCGCTGCAGGCTATCAACACCTATAACGATGAAAGCTACTGGGAGTTTGAGGACAAGCCGCAGGCGACCCGAAATCTTTCCGGCGTGATGATCAACCGCCTGAAAGACATTCTGCCCAACCTGATTGGCGGTGCGGCCGATTTGGCACCCTCTACCAAGACCTACATGAAAGGCGAGGGTGATTTTTCCAGCACAAACCGCGCGGGCAGGAACCTGCACTTTGGTGTTCGTGAGCTGGCGATGGCAGCTATCGCAAATGGCATTGCACTGCACGGCGGCCTGCGTCCGTATGTCTCGACCTTCTTCGTGTTCAGCGATTATGTAAAGCCGATGGCACGTTTGTCGGCGCTGATGAAGCTTCCGGTGACCTATGTGTTCACTCATGACAGCATTGGTGTGGGTGAGGACGGCCCAACCCATGAGCCTATCGAGCAACTGGCAATGCTGCGTGCGATGCCGAACTTCAATGTGTTCCGTCCGGCGGATGCAACGGAGACAGCGGCGGCGTGGTATTATGCAGCAACAGCGACCTCTGCGCCGACAGCGCTGGTACTGAGCCGTCAGAACTTGCCGCAGCTAAAAGGCGCAAGTCGGCTGACGCTGCGCGGCGGCTATATCCTGCAGGATTCGGAAAAAGAAGTTCCGGATGCTATCCTCATCGCCACGGGTTCGGAAGTCCAGCTTGCCGTTGCGGCGAAGGCTGCGTTGGCAGAAGAGGGCATTGATGTTCGCGTGGTCAGTATGCCCAGCATGGATGTGTTTGACCGTCAGGTGAAAGAGTATCAGGAAAAAGTCCTGCCGAACGCTGTGCGCAAGCGTGTTGCAATCGAAGCACTGAGCGGATTTGGCTGGGGCAAGTATGTTGGACTGGATGGAAAGGTCGTTGCAATGCCCGGTTTTGGTGCATCTGCTCCGGCAAATTTGCTCTTTGAAAAATTCGGCTTCACGGTGGACAATGTTGTTGCCACGGTAAAATCAATTCTGTAAATAGAAAAGGAAGGCGCGCCTGTGTTTTGCATAGGCGTGCTTTTTCAGAAGGTAAGGAGGAAAAAATGGCTCTATTTCATGGTGTTATCAATTCAAAGGCTTTAATGAAAGACACGACACTCTCGATGATCGTGTCGTCGGATGATCGAAAAAATATTGGCTTTCAAGGTCAGCCGCAGCTTTTGATTTTGCTGCATGGCGCAGGTGGGAGCAATTATACATGGTCAAAGTATTCATCGATTGAGCGATATACTGAGCCGTTGAATCTGATCGTTTTGATGCCAAACATTGAATTTAGCTTTGGACTCAATATGTCAAACGGCCTGAACTACCAGTCTTATCTGGGCGAAGAACTTCTGCAGTGGGCAGAAAAAACATTCGGTCTGAAGCTAGACCGGGAAACGACTACGATTGCAGGCCAGTCGATGGGTGGGTTTGCGGCTATCCATACGGCACTGGCTTATCCCGACAAATTTGGAAAATGTGGTGTCTTTTCCGCACCGTTGGCGCTGGACGAATATCTGACAGGAGAACGTCCGTTGGGCGCAAATATGGCGCACTCTAAGCTTGTCTCCATGTGGAAAGATTCGATTTTTGGTAAAGATGAAGCGGATTTGACAGAAGCGAGCATCCGGACGAAACTTCAAGCGTTCGATGCGCAGCAATGGCCGCTGAAGCTGTTCCATGCCTGTGGGGCAGAGGATATGCTGTATCAGGATAACAGCTCTTTCGCACAGATGGCAGAGACAAAGGAAGGCTTGGAGTATCGGTACAATGAATATCCCGGCGGGCATGACTTCAATGTCTGGGACGAATGCTCAAAAGACTTTTTAGTGTGGATGCTAAAATAATTTGAAGTTGAAGGTCGTGGACTGGAAGGACGTATAGTTGCCGCAAGCAGTGCAGACGTATATACATCTGCCTATTTTGCGTTGCAAAATGCTTGTTGGGAAGTGCCCCAAACCCCTTTGATCTGCATTTTCCAATGCAGGCTGCGCATCCCTTCGGGACGCTTTTTACCCGGTGATGTGCTCCGGGTCGTTAAGAACCTGCATGAGGTGAGAAGCGGCTTTTGCAAGAGAATCGAACTTCATCTGTTCAGGAACTGGCGTTTCCAGAAGAGAAACGCCCCACGCCTGCATACAGTCCGCAAGTTCTTTCTGTGCCTGCAATGCTGCCGCCTTACGCACATCCGGGGTGGTTTCTGTATCCAGAACGTAGGCTGTGGAGTATTTTCCGTTGCGATCTTCCGTCAACTGCGCCATGGAGTAGTGCTCATTCCAAAAGCGGCAGAAGCGAACCCTGCCGCCGATATTCTCCATGTCATGGCACAGTTCTTCTTCGCTGCTCCATTGTGGAGTCTCGGACAAAATGCAATTCAGTTCCGAAAGAGCCAGCCGTTCTTCAGCCGATAGCTCTCCATGTAGGCATTCACGTTTTAGATTATTCTGCCAATACGGGCTCAACTTTCCATTCCGGGCATCTTCCATTGCTTCTTCGATATTGGGTAGCATCGTCATGTCGTTCACCTCAAATACTTGCCATTAGCGTTATATACACGCTTACAGTGTTGATTATAAACTATTTGAGGGCAAAAAGAAAGAGCGTCAGCTCGTTTGCTGCGCTCCTTGACATAGGTGTTATTTTGTGATATAGGGGATATTATCGGTGTATGCGTTCAGGATGTCAATGGCAGCTTTCTTCTGCCCCGGCGTAAGTCGGCTCAGCTTTCTGCTCAGTTCATCATCTGCCACATGGGAAGCAGATGCAACCGAATCCCGGATCAGCACATCGGCAGATACGTCCAGCACCTCGACGATTCGGATAAAGGTTTCCAGTTTAGGGATTTTTACTCCGCGCTCTAAGTCTCCAACATAATTTGCCGACAAATTGACTCGTTCAGCAAACTGTTCGATCGTCCAGCCTTTTTCCTTGCGCTGTTCTCGTATTCGTTGACCCAAAAGCGTATTCATAGCGACCTCACATTCTGTTTGTGTTTATTGCACACCAATAGCATACCTGTCGCAATTTTTGTTATACACAATCTATTTGTGTTTATTCAACGCTATTCGGGTGATTTCAAGGTGGAAAATTTTTGTGCGTATCTTTGGTCAAAAAAGCAATGGTCTTTGGGGACGGTACATGGTACAATAACAAACGTTGTGTCCCTTGGCACATGAACGAAGGTAAAAGGAGCTGCTGAACGTGGATACGATCTATCTGCTGCCCGGTGAGGAACGCTGCGTTGATTTTCGAGATGCCAATGGAGTCCCGAAGGTACACTACACCTACTGCTCTTTCCGTGGCAGGCTTTTCAACTGCACCTGCTGCACAAAGGATGAAGCCCAGCGGCTGTGTGAAGATTGGCTTATAAAACAGGACCGCTGCTATATAAACTAAAAAAGCCGCCGAGGACATCTCCCCAAAATGGGAAGAGTCCTCGGCGGTATTCGTTTATCGGGTCTGCGCTTTTTCGATGGTGTCCTTTTCTTCCGCAAAAAATCGTTCTACGTTTTTCTGAGCCCGAACCAGTTCTTGCATCTCGTTCCGTGCCTTGCGGTAGTCCGGGTAAGCGGCTTTCTTCTTGGTCAGCAGTTCTGAGAACTCCGCATCCAACTCCTTGACCTTCGGCAGCTTTTGAAGCCCTGCTTCGTCAAAGGCAGCTTTCGCCGCCTTGTGCAGAGTAATTTCCTCCCGGTGAGTTTCCAGAAAGACTTTGCTGTACCCGGTTTTCCGATAGGCGGCGTACACCTCACGGGTTTTGGCATAGTTGATGATGTGGGTTTTCAGGACGGCGATTTCCGTCAACCTCGCTTCTGCTGCCTTGATAGAATTGCCCATGGTATGATAGCGTTCCGTTGCCGCCGCTGCACGTTCCCGCAGTTCCTCGGCACTGCCGATTTTCTGCTCCTGCAAGAACAGCAGCGTCTTGGACATTTCTTTCAGGTTGAACTTGGTCGCCCACCTTTTGTAGCCGACGCTTTTGCCCTCTGCCATTTTTCCCTGAATGTCCACCAGCAACTGGAAGGTTTGTTCTTTGGGCGGCTTCTTCTGATAAGGGCGGTGCTCTGCTTTGCCCTCCAGCACCGCCTTGATTTCGTCCTCGCCATAGCCGGTGCCCAGAGTTCGGAACCGAATAAAGCGTTTCTGTCCCTTGCCCTTGCCCTTCACCGCCGTGTACTTGCCACGCTTCACCTCATAGCCCTGCTGCTCCAGCTTTTGCAGAAACGCTTCGTAATCCCCCGGTTTTTCTGCAAGGATGGTGTCGATGATTCCGCATAGGCGGTCCCTGTTGCTTTCCTTGGGAGGATAGAGAACACGCTTCTGCCGTTCCCGATAAGGCTTCTTCTCAATGATGGACAACTGGTGTTCCAAGCAAATCAGGTCGCTCAACCGCTGCACTGCCAACGCCGAAAAGAAAAAATCCCGGAACTTTCTGCTGCCATCCAACGCTGTGGAGTTGAAGATCACATGGTTGTGGATGTGCTGCCGGTCCGTGTGCGTTGCCACTACAAAGGCGTGCTTGCCCTTGGTAAAGCGCATAGCCAGTTCGTAGCCCACCTTGTTAGCCTCCTCTGCGCTGATCTCAGCGGGTCGGAAGGACTGCCGTATCTGATAAGCAATTACATCGCTTTTCTGCCTGCGTCCGTTCACAAGGTCGTACTGCCGCTTGGTAAGCATAAACTCTTCATCTGCCGTCAGGGTGCTGCAGGCATAGCTGCTGACATACTGTCCCTGCTCGGTCTTGTCCGGGTTTTCGATATAGTCCGTGCGATTTTTCAGGCAGGCCGCAACGGTCATACCCTTGTTTTTGTGCAGCGCAATCAGCCGTGTTGCTGCCAGCATCATCACCCCCTATTGCAAAGAAAAAATGCCGCCCGGAGGCGGCATCGAGATCATTTGGATAATTTTTCGTAATCGGTAGCACCTGCCAGATACATTGCCTTATATCGGGTGCACTCCAGCTCGTTGCCGATCTCATCTAAGGCGAGATATTGCTTCCATGCTTCTTTGCTGATGACGTTCTGCAATGCTTTCTCGGCTGCTAGTTTGGCTTTTTTCAGCCGTTGATAGTTTTCGTCCTCGTCCAGCATTTCAGAAAAGATCGTGCTGTTGCGCTCAAAATAATAATCCTCTAACTTCTGTTTGTCCATAATATCCCTCACAGTTCTGCAAGCCATTCACTGAACCGCCCGATGCCCTCGGTGATGGCAGTTGCGCCGAAAAAGAGGACAAAGCAGAGGAATTCGGCTACCAGCAAGATAAGGAACTGATTCCAAGTCTGACGGTAAGCAGTGTAGATGCCGCAGCCGAAGATGTAGAGCATCAGCGGAGCAACTACATAGCTGGACAGGGTTAGCAGCCACCTTGCCATCAGAGCTAGAAACGCCACAAAGAGAGAAATCGGGAAAAGAACAATTTTCTTCAGCATAGACATCATATCAAGCACTTCCTTTCTGTTCGCCCTTATTATAAAGGTATCGACTACTACGTTGCAAGGATGTCAAGCGTTATATGTACACCCGCAGTCCTCCAACTGCGGGAATTTTTATAGCTCTGCCAGCTTGGAAAGAATTTGCTTGCCAATGTCAATCAGTTCGTCCAGACGCTGCCGCAGGTCCTCCATGTCAGCGGCGTAGACCCGACCGCTTTCATTGGCGGCTTTGGCGTACTGATTCAGATTGTTGCTGCAATTCTGGAGCAGATAAGCCATTCGGCGTAGCTGCGGCAGATCGAGATTCAGGCAGTATCCATCCAATGCCATTTTGCGGATATAGGCACTCAGGCTGCGGATGCCCATGCTGAACATCTTTTCATAGATGCGGTTCTTTTCTGTTTTGGTCAGGCGCAGGATGATGATTTCATCCCGCTTCTCTTTCATCGTGCATCACCATCCTTATCATAGTAGCTGCGGAACGGTTTGACAGGCTCCGGCTGATTGGTCTTTTCCCCCAGTGCAGCCAGCACAGACGGACGAATTGCGGGTGTTTCGGTTTCCTCGGTTTCTTCGGGAGCATCCTGCGAGGAACTGCGGTCACGGTCGATATTCAGTAGAGCATTCAGTTCGGCAAGGCGGGCAGACTTTTCGGCCAGTTCCTCCTCCTGTGCAAAGGGCTTTGCCACTTCGACCTCTGCGGCCTGCTTCTGCTGTTCAAGGTTTTGCAGAGCATTTTCGGCATCTGCAATACGGTCAGCGAAATTGTCGATGGCATTGTCCAGACGAGTGATATTGCCGCGCGCATCATCGCCCAGCGACACCGGGTAACTTAACTCTGCCCGGAGTACGGCCTGATGCTCATTTTTGAAGCTGTCGAATCGAATGTTCAGTTCAAAGCCACGGTAGGTGCCCAGCAGCATCATATCAGCACTGGGCATCTCCTGCCGAGCCAGCAGCAGCCGTTCGCCTGCAGCCTTTTTGTCATCGTACACCATGCCCTTGATGGTCATGCCGCAGAAGTTTTCTTTGTCCTGCGGGTGTGCTGCTGCAATCTGTGAATCCTGCTGCAAAGCAGTAATGCGGGTTTTCTGTTTCTGTATCTCTTCCGGGAATGTCTTGAGCAGCTTATCTTCCAGACGGTATTTCTGATTCTGGAAGTCACCGCGCAGAACTTTCAATTTTGCCACCTGCACGTCCAAATCCATCTTTTCCCGGATGCGAGGGTCGCCTGCACACAGAGCCTTGATTTCTGCGTAAGATAAAGCCTGTTCGTCAATATCATCGCAAGATCGCATAGGCGATTTGCTCGTCATGATCTGCGAGATAAACTTCTGTTTATTCTCAAGGGTCTGATAGAGGTAGGCGTCAAATGTCGATTCCGTGACGTAGTTATAGACGTAGACTTGTTTGTTTTGGTTGCCTTGGCGGATGATTCTGCCGTTGCGCTGGGTCATATCAGACGGACGCCAGCCTACATCCAGATGATGCACCGCTACGAGCAGCGTCTGGACGTTGGTCCCTGCTCCCATTTTGGCAGTGCTGCCCAGCAGCACACGCACCTGTCCGCTGCGTACCTTGGAGAAAAGTTCTGCTTTCTTGTTCTCCGTATCTGCGTTGTGGATGAACTCGATCTCCTGTTCGGGCACACCGGCGTTGAGCAGCTTGGTGCGAATATCATCATAGACGTTGAACGAACCGTCCCCCTTGGGAGTAGACATATCGCAGAAAATCAACTGGGTCAGCTTCTGCTCCTTGGTGTCGTTCCAGATGCGCAGGACGTTGTTGACGCAGGCATTTAACTTGCTGTTGGGGTCATCGGGCAGAGCGGAATTCATCAACCGCTGGTCAAGACCAATTTTGCGGCCATCCGACGTGATTTTCAACATATTATCCACAGAGGGGTCAACAGAACCGCTGTGGACTTCGGCTGCACGTTCGCTCAACGCCTGCACCATGTCCTGTTGGATTTCCGAAGGTTTGACCACCACCGTCTCAAATTTTGCATCAGGCACTGGGAGATGAAGCTGATCGCTGGTCTTGATATCCGCCGCTTCTTTGAACATCGCCATCAGTTCAGGTAAGTTGAAGAACTTCGCAAAACGAGTGCGTGCACGGTATCCGGTGCCTTCGGGCGCAAGTTCAATGGCCGTGGTCGTCTCACCGAAGGTGGATGCCCACGCATCAAAATGGGTCAGCCCTTTCTGCTGTAAGGTGTTGTACTGAAGATAACGCATCAGGGTATACATCTCGGTCATGCTGTTGCTCAGGGGCGTACCTGTTGCAAAAATCACGCCACGTCCTCCGGTGATCTCGTCCAAATAGCGGCACTTGCCGAACATATCGCTGGATTTTTGCGCCTCGCTCGTACTCAAACCTGCAACATTACGCATTTTCGTGTACAAGTAGAGGTTCTTAAACGCTTGGCTCTCATCCACAAACAACCTGTCTACGCCCAATTGTTCAAACGTAACCACATCATCTTTACGGTCTGTGCCTTGCAGCTTTTCCAATTTCTGTTTCAAAGACTTGCGCAGCTTTTCCAGCTGCTTTACCGTGAAATGCTCGCCAACCTGCGCTTTCGCTTCTTCGATGGCCTCCTCGATTTCATCCATCTGTTCCTGAATCAGACGCTCCTGTCGTTCTGCGGACAAGGGTATCTTTTCAAACTGGCTGTGTCCGATGATAACCGCATCATAATCACCGGTCGCAATTCTCGCACAGAATTTTTTGCGATTACCGGGTTCAAAATCTTTTTTGCTGGTGACCAGCAGCTTTGCATTGGGGTACAGGCGTAAAAATTCGCTGGCCCATTGTTCCGTCAAATGGTTTGGCACGACAAAAAGACTTTTCTGACACAAGCCCAGACGTTTCAGTTCCATAGCGGAAGCCGCCATCTCAAAGTTCTTGCCGGCACCGACTTCGTGCGCCAAAAGGGTGTTATACCCATACAGCACATGGGCAACCGCATTGCGCTGATGCTCTCGCAAATTGATCTCCGGGTTCATGCCCACAAAATGAATATGACTTCCGTCATACTCACGGGGTCGGGTGCTGTTAAAAAGCTCATTGTACCTCTTCACCAGCAGAGTCCGCCGCTGCGGATCTTTCCAGACCCAGCCAGCGAAAGCATCCTTGATGGCCTGCTGTTTCTGCTGGGCGAGGGTGGTTTCGTTTTGATTCAGCACACGCTTTTCTTTCCCATCCTCCTCGATGGTATCATAAACGCGGCTATCACGCAAATTCAAGGTGTCTTCCAAAATCTTGTAAGCATTGGCCCTGCGGGTACCGTAGGTTTCGGTGGCCATAATGTCACCAAAGCCAGTAGCAGATTTATTGCTGATTCGCCATTCGGAAGTGTAAGGGGAGTAGCGAACGGTGATGGCATTGTTGTAGCGGATACGATAGGGCGGCTGAAAAGTTTCCATCATGAACTGCTGCACAATAGAGGGGGCAAGCCATGTGGCACCCAGCCGCACATCAATTTCAGAAGCTTCCAAATCTTTGGGCTGCGCCTTAGTCAGTGCGTCCACATTGCCCTTGAACTCCGAGCGGCTTTCTGCAGCAAGTTGTGCCATCCGTAGTTTATCGCGCACATTACCCGAAAGGTATTCGTCCGCTGTTTGCCAGCCGGCTTCCGGGTCGTCAGCATCCGCAGCAGGGTCTTTGAAAATCACGCCGGACAATTCGGTGGTGATGCGCTCATAGTTACCGGGAGTGCCCAGCAGTTCTGCCATATAAGGCAGGTCTACTTTGCCATGCTCCCCGATGGACACTGCCAGTGCTTCACTGGGGGTATCCACGCTGGTGACAACACGCTCTGGCCGAATCGTCCGCTTGGTAAACATATCTGCCTTGGACTTGAGATTTTTATTCTCGTCCAGATTCTCCAGCGAGCAGAGCAGATAATAGGAGCTGTCATCATCGAACAGGCGGGCATTTTTCTTGTCGTTGATCAGACCGTATTTTGCAGTAAACGCATCGTAGGCATAATTCAGCTTTGCCTGCGATGCCTTGATATCCTCGTCCGGGAAGTCATTCAACTGCTGGTCGATCAACTCGTTGACGATCTGCCGCAGTTCCACCATGCCAGCCACACGGCCTTTGGCGTTGTCGGACAGTTCAATCTGTGTCATGATGGAGTTCTCGCGGTAGTAGATTTCACCATCCACCACAGTATAGCTGAAATTCTTCACGGTAGGGTCTGCGGGTAGAGTTTTGCGCTGCACTTCCGCATCGGCAACGTCCGGAGCGGCAATCTCCACCGCAGTGTACTGGCCCTCGATGTGCTGCACCGCTTCGGTAAGCTGGTCTGCAAGGTTTGCATCTTCGATTGGTGCAACGGTCAGGTCATGGCCGTACTGGGTGCTTTCTAGTTCCAAATTTCCCAGCACCATTTCCGGATGGTCTACAAAATACTGATTGATATTGAAGCCATCTTCGGTCTGCCCCAGCTGCACCCATGCAGGTTCGATGTCTGCAGGGCGGTCACGCTTCTGCAAAAAGAGGATATCCGAAACAACCTCGGTGCTTGCATTTGCCTTAAAAGCGTTGTTGGGTAAGCGGATGGCTCCCAGCAAATCAGCACGTTCCGCCATGTACTTGCGGGCACTGCTGTCTTTGCTGTCCATCGTGAAACGGCTGGTCACGAAAGCAATCACGCCGCCCGGTCGGATCTGGTCGATAGTCTTGGCGAAAAAGTAGTTGTGGATAGAAAAAACCAGTTTGTTGTACGCCTTGTCGTTGACTTTGTACTGACCGAAAGGGACATTACCTACGGCAAGGTCGTAAAAATCTCGGCGGTCGGTGGTTTCAAAGCCAGCAACCGTAATGTCGGCCTGTGGATATAGTTTTTGGGCGATGCGTCCGGTGATGGAATCCAGTTCCACACCATACAGACGGCTGTCAGCCATGCCAGAGGGCAGCATACCGAAAAAGTTGCCAATACCCATGGAAGGCTCCAAGATATTTCCAGACTGGAAGCCCATCTTTTCCACAGCATCATAGATGGCGCGAATTACCACCGGAGAGGTATAGTGGGCATTCAGAGTGGAAGCGCGGGCGGCGGCATACTCCTCTTCGGTGAGCAACCCTTTCAGTTGGGTGTACTCGGCAGACCAGTTTTCCTTGTTGGGGTCAAAGACATCTGCAAGACCGCCCCAGCCTACATACTGCGAAAGCACCTGCTGCTCCTCGGCGGTGGCACCGCGATGCTCCTGCTCCAAAGTGCGCAAGGTCTGGATGGCTTCAATATTGCGGGCGAATTTCTGCTTGGGGCCTCCGACACCCAAATTATCATCCGTGATGTGAAAATTTCCTGCGGCTTCCGGCATCGGTTCAGCGTTCAGGGCTTCGTCTGCGGCAGCAGCATCCGGAAAGGCCTGCCACTCGCCATTGACCTCCACAGAGATAGGCAACTTGTCCAGTTCCTCATCAGGTGTAGGTTCATCCCGCCGCAGACCGTCCTCGAATTGCTGCTTGTTGAGTACCTCGTTATCCCACGACTGCCCATGCGCGCTGGTGTCGATGCGCACATCGGTTTCGCCAACATAGCCGATTTTGCCTTCGATGGTTCGGGTGGGAAGGTCAACCACAACTTCGTCACCGACCTTGTAATCAACAGCCTTTTCAGGAGAAACGTCAATAATTTCATCCTGCTGCTGTTCATACAGTTCCCGGATATTGGGCAACCGTTCAACCCGGAAGATGTGCTGTCCGCTGTTGGTCAAGTCCATGTCCTGCAAGCTGACGGATTTGAACATGAAGTTGACGTAATCCACACGGAAATCCCGGCCATCTAGCTTGATGATGATGCCAATCGGCAGATAATCTTCCTCTCGCAGATATTTTGTCTGATGGTGGGTACCATCTCCGCCCTGTCCGGCTAGATAGATGCTGTTGCCCTCGGCCCACAGCTTCTGCGATTTTGCTACCCACTCTCTGCGCAAAAAGCCGGTCACTTTGACTTTTCCCAGCGCATTTTCCTGTGACAGCAAATTAGAACGAAAAACTTCCTTTACAGTGATTGCATCTTTGTCATAGAACAGAAAATATCCGCCCAGTTCAAAGCCAATCAGGGTATTGGGGTACTGCTCTTTCAGAGCATTGTATTCGGCAGCGGCATCACCATCCAGCATTGGGAGCTGTCGTTCCGCTTCCTGCACGGCGGCACGATGCTCTTTTTCCTTATCGGTCAGGTAGCGGTCAGACTGAATCATCAGGTCGATGTATTTCTCGACCTGTGTCCAGCTTAACGTAACCTTTTGATGATCCGGGTAGTGGTCAAATTCAAGTCCTTTTCCATCATGATTTACAAAACCGCTGCTGCCATCCAGAAAATCCTGCGAATGTCCGCCGATGCCGTACTCTTTCGCCAATGCTTTAGCGCGGAGTTTGCGGTCGGGCTGTGTCTGGTACAGTTCGATGATCCGCTGCTTGCCATCCTGAAAACCGGAACCATGCTTGCGCAGTTCATTCTCAATTTCAGCCTGCGACAAAACAAAAGCGGAGGGCGATTTTTTGCTCTCCGCTTGGTCGATGGATTCAATTTGTTTGGCTTCGGTGGGAATGTGGGCATCGAAGAAACTTAACTGTAAATCAGTTCGTTCAGCACCAGTTCCTCTGCCTGTGCCCGCAGGCTGTTCATGTGCTGCACCCATGCCATCTGATTCTGCTCCTTGTCCGGGGCCGGGTTCTGTTTCAGAAGCTGCGCCATGGTCTGCTGCATCCGGCTCTCTGCCGTCTGCTCCACCTCCATCAGGTGCGGGTACAGGCTCCCGTTCAGGAGCATCGTGTTGTACAGTGCCGGGTGCTGCTGCCTCAGAAAGCTCAGGCGCATCCTGCTGTACTTGCCCAGCGGGGTCTTCGGCTGATGCAGGGTCAGGTTCGGGAGAAGATAATCCCCGGTCTGCGTGTAACTCAGATTGCTGCTCATATTCATGCTGGCTCCTTTCATTGTTTCGGCGGCGAATGGTTGTTTTTACGGTGCGCTCGATGTTCCGCAGCACCTCCCGGCTCATGTCACTGACTGCTGCGCCGAGGGCAAAGACGGCATCCGGGGTGGAAAAATTGTAGATTGCCTGAAAATCGTCCTTGTCAAACCACCCGGCAGGCTCAAACCCGCAGCGTTCCAGCAGCGTGTAGGTGACACTCATTGCTGCTGCGCTTTTGAACTGCATCTCCACCCCGGCTTCATCATAATCCATCAGCAGCGAGCCGTCAACGATGGCACGGATGTCCTCGCCGTTGTTGTCCCAGTAATCCGCCACCAGTTTCCCGGCAACATCGGCAAGCTGCTGGCTGACACGCTCCCCGCTGATGCCGTAGGTCTTGCTCAACATTTCCGAAACCGGCTGTTTCAGGTCGTCATTGTACTGCCACATCTCCGGGTCACGGGAATTGCGGCGCACCCCGGTGTCGCTTACGTCAAAAACGTAGTGCAGTCGAGGGAATCCGCTGGATTCGTCCAGCAGAGCGATGCCCTTAGAGCCACGCCTGACATAGCGGTTCATCCGGTTGCGCCAAATGTCAAATTCGGCGCAGGCGGTGGCATCGGGCCGCTGAGCGTAGATCATAAGCTGGTCGGCAAAGGGGTACTTGTACAGCCGGGATGCGGTGGTCAGGTAATCCGTCCAGCTTTCCCAGTACCGGGTCAAGCCGTTTGCCGTGCGCTGGGCAAGGGCAAGGTATTCTTCGGTTTTGCTTGGCATTTTGGCCTCCTTCTTCAGATTTTAGGGTATAAAAATAGCGGGCAACCGTTTTTGGGTTGCCCGCCAAGGGTATATAATAATTGGGTTATCGTCGACTTTGAAGTTTTGATGATGAATGTCTATTTTTCATCGCTTTCGGGCGGACGAACATAACGTAACATTTTTCTTTCACAGGCACCAAATTCCAAATAGTTGTTTTTTGCCTCGTTTAGAGTTATTCCATGATTCAAGTCACTGGGGTCGCTATCAGAAGTAATAAACGGGTCATTCTCCCAAAAGCAAACTGGGCAAATGTACCCACAATCTTCCTTTGGTGGAACATTATAAGTAAAACATTCGCAGCATGGACATTGATACTTTTTCAAATAGATGCACCCCCGCAAGCACCGACTTGTCAATTTGTATATGGCTCTGTGTCTTTTCCGTCGTATACAATTACTTTAATGTTGGTGGCTGCATCAACATCCGCATGAATACCTACGGTATATTCTTTGTCCGTAACATTCGCAAAAGAGTAGCAGCCTCCCGCAGAAATATTGCCAGATACGATTTCCTGTTCGCCTTCGCAGAGCAAATGCACCACAATTTCAAAATCATTCCTATTCTGAATCGTCAGTGTGCCCGTTTTGGATGAAACCTTTACATTAGAATAAGTGATTACATATTGGGCAGATGTTGATTTTTCTGTACAAGACACAGAGCAATCCCATTGGATTGCAGCCTTCGCCTTTCTGTAGGATTCCGAAGATCTATACGCCGAAATTATAATGATTGCGGCTACGGCAAAGACGCTCACGATAATGAACACTATTGGTGCTTTTTTCTTCATAGTCTTTATCTCCAAAATTTCCAATTCATTGAGTTGAGCATATTACATACGCGAACACTCCAAACCTACAGCTCGGTTTCCACTGCAAGCTGCTCCTGCTTCTCTTTTTCATCAGCGATTTGGACATCAACATCTTCGCGCATCTTTTTCAGAAGTGCAAGGACTCGCTTGATTTGGCTCTTGGTGTTTTCCACTCTGCTCTGCGCCTGGTTGATGTGATCCAGAACTGCCCAGTCTGCAAAGAGGCCATCAAAGAAGAAATCTGCGAATTTCAAAAAACTGTCTACCGCAACCTGAAGGTCTGCGGTGATCTCAACATCGGCAAGCTCAGTTTTGAACCGCCGCAGTTCCACTTGAAGCTGTTCCACCTGCTCCTGTGCATTGTCCAGTTCCTCATACTTGGCAAGATCAGCCATCAAACCGCCGCCCATTACGTCCCATGTACTCCAGCCCTCGGCATTATCCAGCGTTTCCAGAACTTCATTGACCGTGTGCAAGGCGGTCTTTCCGGCGTTGATGGCTTCCAGCAGCTCCCGCTTTTGGACTTTCAGTGCGGCAATGCGGCTTTCGCTTTCCACAATCTGCTGTGCGGCAGGGTGGGCAGAGACTTTGATGCTTTTGATTTTTTCGGAAAGAGCAGCTTGATACTGCCTTTCGCAATC
>ENA-OXDW01000210-OXDW01000210.1-human-gut-metagenome-genome-assembly--contig:-NODE-210-length-17234-cov-15.5095_pt1 | contig 17234 bp, 30 predicted proteins | sample MGYA00249349_ERZ652231 | MGnify/ENA primary metagenome ERZ652231 (study PRJEB26925, sample SAMN05826510) | human gut metagenome | biome: ENVO:2100002; feature: ENVO:00000062; material: ENVO:00002003... | reverse complement strand
CTACACCTCTCTATTCGTCGGCAGCGTCAGATGTGTATAAGAGACAGCTTTATAGGTATGTATGCACCAAAATGTTGTCAGAAAAATACCGCCGGAGAATTTTTAAAGAGGGCGGCGATGTAGGGGAGGGGGTAGTTTTTTAGACACCCCCCCTATACCTTAATCAAACGCATATACGTGTTCGTCGCTCTTTCTTTCAACTTTCTTATAAATATTTAAGAAATCGTTAGCGATGATCGTATCAATTGCTTTTTCTTTCTCCTGTTCTTCTTCAACTTCCGACAAATCGTCAGGAAGGTCGGCAAGTAATCTTGCTAAGTAACCACAAGTGTTGTATCCTTTTTCGTTATCAAACAAAAGCCATTGAGTAAAGTCATCAAACGGATCAAAAGGATTGTCAAATGTAGTTAATCGATATTCAATCATTCATTAAACTCCTTTCAAATACTTGTTTACGGTTGACGCTGATACACCCAACTTCTTAGCTATCTCATCAATAGTGTAGTTAGATCCACTCAACGCTTTGATTCGGTTTACTTTAGCTGCACTAAGTTCTTTAGTAGCTTTTGGTGTGGCTAATTGTCTAAGCACATCAATGTCAGTATTATCAAGTATCTTCTTAAGAACATTCTCAGATACAGCACCAGCCTGAATAGCTTTCCATTCGCTCTCTGTAATTGGTATTGATCTATCACGCCTAGCAATAGAACCGACTTCATCTCTATATTTAGAGATCGCCTGTTGTTTAGCTTTCTTAAGATCTTTCTTAGACATCTCAGTAGTTTCTATTTTCTTATTAACCGCAGCATTGGCTTTACGTTGTGCTTCTCTCTCACGAGTAGCATTCAATAGTGCAGTGTTAAGTTTAGCTTTTAAAGAATCAACCTCTTTCTGATACTTCAATTTAGCTTCACTACTGTATGCTATCTTACCGGTACTCATCATCTCTTTACGTGCTTCATTAGCCATAGCTTTCATACTATTAGCATAATCAGCATAAACGAGTTCCATTGGATGTTTTGCTTCTGATACTAGGGTGTTAGCGTCATCTGTTTCTCCCATCCTAGTACTCTTCTGATATCGAGTCTTTACGACTTCTGTTATCTCACCTGTTTTAGGATTCAGCTTCTTAACGGTGTACTTTGAGTCATCGGCAGTCTTATAGATCAACGCTCCCTCAGGTCGGGTTGGATCGTAGTCTGGGGTGCCTTTGATATTAATCTTAGGTGTACCCTGACGTTTCTCAACTTGCTTCTCTCCTTTACTTCTTGAAATAAGAGTTGAAGCTCCGCCATAACGCATTCGTCCATTCTCATCCATATGAGGCTGGTATTCTTTACGTAATGCGCGAATATTATTGTCTAACTCACTCTGTTTGTAGTCTAGTTTATGTTTTTCGGCATCAATAACAACCATCGAATGTCTAACAGCTCTAGCTAATTTGTCAGGACTTGCTCCTGCTAACGTCATATCAGTAATTAGGTTCGATATCTTACCCATTTCTGTATCAGTCTTAGTCATGATTCGGTATTCTCTACCATCTCGATAGTAATGTTTATTACCATCTTTATCTTCTTTAACTTCTGACGCACCATAACTTGTCTTTGGATCGAATCCTTCTAATTTTTCTAATGGTTTTGTAGATGTGATCTTAACTTTTCCTGCTTTATCATGCGTTGGAATACACATTGTTGTATCTCCGTCGAAATCAGCGCCACTTAAACGATCCGCAACTTTACGATTAATACCAATAGCATCGGGCACATCGGTTCCCAAAAGCTTTCTTGCTTGAGGCTGTTTATTATTTACAGTCAGAATTGGTATTTCAAAGGTTCCACCATGAGGAAATCTTATCAACGCGAGTTTAGTACCGTTTTCGTAATTAGGTGCATAAACTTCTGTATCTTTCATTGTTGTAATTGGAATAATGACACTGTATCTTTGTCCAGGTAATGCTGCCGCTTTAAGCTCTACGGCTGCAGAATCACAAGTATCTGAGAACTTTTGTAAGAGATATTTCTTAACTGTGGGATTTGTTAATGATTTTATTTCATCAAACTCTGCCTGTTTATCAGCACGGGCTAGACCTAACTGTTTCTTAGCCATATAAATAGACTGCTTAGACAAGAACTGAGCAGGTAATGTATTATCCCAATCGTTCCAGTCACCCTCATCGGATTTCTTATTAATAAGTCCGAGTTTTGCTCCTGGTTTACTAGAACTAACTCTTTCGCCAGTCTTTGGATCATACCAATACTGTCCACCTTTATCAGCATCTTTGATTAATGCTCCAAAAGGGTTGTCAGGATCATCTTTAATAGGCTTCAATACATCCATCATCGGTGTACCTTTTGATTTGTTTGTGTTAAACATAACATCTACACCTTTTGGCAAATCATCAGAATATACAGCCATTCCTTTAAGATAATGCGTGCCATCAACCAATATACGGACCTGTGCATATCTTGATTCGCCAAGGCTTAGATCTTTCACGCCTCTTCGAATTTCGATAACACCATCTTTCTCAATACCACCATCTTCGTTATATCTGATCTTTAATCGTTTAGAATCTAAAGAAGCTGGATAGCTAAATTTCTTTTCATATGTATCACCACCATCACGAGTAATATAATCTTTCAAAGAATATACTTTGTCATAATTATATATTTCTTTATGTTCCGTTCCTGGTTTACAAATAACTCTCTGATTGATCTGTTGCCCAGGATTGGTTGCCTGTGGAATACCACCTTTATAAATTGGATATCCTTCTCGTTCCAACAAATATAAGGCCTGATCGAATTTAGTCTTTGATACATTCAACTCTCGTTCTACACCAGTACCAACATCGACCATTCCTTTTTTATCTACTTGTTCTTTGATAAAATTAGCTGTCTCTTCGGACTGTTTCATCCTTGATTCTGATTCTGCATTAAACCAACTTCGAACAGTGGATTCTTTTACACCCATTTTTCTACCGATCTCAGAATTATTCAGCCCATCCGCTTTTAAAGACTTTGCAGTTGCAACGTTATACGCTCTACGTTCATCTTTAGCTAAAGCTTTCTCAATTCTATATTGGGTAGTATTGATACCAAATGCTTCTTTGATATTTTCAGGTGTTTCAGTCCAACCAGTTTTTTTTAAATCTTCGACTCTACTAATAAAGTCTTTACTCCCATGCTGATAAGGATCTTCGCCGGAACCCCAAGGATATCTACCGCTTCGACGAGGCATTCCATAATGCTCTATGTATTCTTCATCAGACATTCCTGAATCCAAATATATACTCATCATTTCTTGAACAACTTCATTCATCGTCCTAATTCCTCCTCGTCTCGTTTTTCTAACAATTTATCATCATGAATAATAATATCCATAATGGTTGATATATCATCAGGATCTGGTTTATGGATTATCACCTCATCGTTCTGATATATTCGCAGTTCTATATCTTTTAATTCATTTGGTTTTAATCTATATTCCAAACAGAATAATGCAGTATATACTTCTAACTGATCCATTTTAGCTGGATGATTACCAGTCTTAAGATCATGAATTCGCAATATACCTTTATCGAAACTGATTGCGTCTGCGGTACCAAAGAAATGATCAGAATAAAATAAGACAACTTCGGTATTCATTCGAAAACCAATTGCATCATTCACGTATGCATATAAAGTTTTCTTAGATCGAGGTTGTCTTATTTTTAAATCAATTGTATTCTTAGCCCATTCATGTAACTGCGTTCCTATGTAAGAAGTTTTCTTGTTATCATAGACACTAAGTAATTTCTCATCATCATATCTCAACCATACACTTTGACTTGCGCTAAATGGAGCATGAAGCCCCTCAAGATTTGAATGTTTGTTCCAAATCATTTAATACGTCCTCCTTATTCTCTGGATATATAAAACGCGAAAATGACATGTCTTCCATTTTGTCAACATAGTAATCCTGATTTGGTCTATGCGAAGCTTTCTTATTTTTCTTAACTTCAAGAGAAGCCCACTTATCTTTGTATAAAATTAAAAGGTCAGGAATGCCTTGAATGTCTGCTGAATCAGCTTTCATAACAATACATCCTGGAAATTTATTTTTTAACTCTTTTTTCAAATCAGATTGAAATTTACTTTCTAACATTTTTATCTCCTTTTCACTTTCATCCATCCAACTCACACAAGATGATTTAACATACCAATATTAAAAATCATCGTACATCACAGAAAGGAGTCCGTCTTGTGTGAGTTATCAGATGAACGTCTTAAGTAGGTCTGAGAAATAAAAGAGAGACAACTAAAATCAGTCCTCTCTCTCATAAAAGGGCATGTTTTTTTCGCGAATTTTAAAAATAGTAAAATTTTGTAAAATGCGTGTTTTTTATAGTTTTGGTCAAAAGCCCACTTTTTTTCGCAAATCTATATATATTTATTAATTTTTTCTTCACAATTAAATAGAAATAAAAGTGGGTTTTTGACCAGAAACCCCGCAAACCCGCATAAATACGTGGTTTTTGCGTGCCCACTTTTGTTTTTAAAAGTGGGCAGAAAGTGGGCAAATGGCCAAAAACTGACCAAAATTCTTCAAAATTGACACAAAAATAACCCGCCATTTTCACAAAATTGACGAGTTGTCCAAACATAATTGACCAAAAGCCCACTTTTATTTTCAAAAGTGTCCACAAAATTAGCTAGATTTTTTATTATAAAATTGTTCTCTTTCCTCCTTCATACGGAAAATATCTTTAAGTTGACACGCTCCATTTGGGTATTTTTTCATACGTTTTTCAGTCAAATAACACTGCTCAACATACTTACAATCGTAGCAAGACTCCTGCTTTCCGTCTGAAATATACTTGTCAGAGAACATCTCACGATCGTCTTCACGAGTGTACGCACGCTTACAACCTGTGCATAAACCCAACAAAATATTCCGTGTCATACTCTTTTCGTACCTACAACCTTTACAAGATTTCATATCAATCACTCCTACCAAGTAGCTATATAAGGTGTGTTTTCTTGTTCAGGTAAATCTGGTTTCGGACCATATATAAGGAATAAACTAGTAATTTCAAGAGGTGTCATGTTATACGTTTCTTTGAGACATCGTTTGAGCTCATCGTATACAGATTTAGTAATTCTAATCTTTCTACAATCAATAGTCGGACGTGAACCACCGTTATGCTTACTTACCTTATCAGCCAACACCTCATAAAAGTCAGGCAAAGATAAGTAACAATCCTCTTTTGATAACACGATAGTTATAATATCAATCACTTCTTTTGATACTACGATAGTTGCCATATCGATCACTCCTTCCGTCGCATTTCAACCGCTTCACCATTGATTATCTTACAATAGCAAATGTCTCCTGCCATAACGTATTTACCAGCATTCTCAATATTAACATCACAGCTTGGATGCTCTGCGTAAATACTCCTATCACAGTCTTTACAGTATTCATTTCTATTAACCATATCGTCTACTCCTTCTTATGTTTCTTCCAACGATCTATTACATCTAACAGATTTAATAATTGTTTGACCCAAAAGATAATTGCACATAAAGCTATAACTATTAAAAGGATAAACCACAGATACATATAAACTGTACATAAAATATCCATATCAATCACTCCTTTCTAACAGCACTCCAACAGAACCCATCATCTGGTGTTTTCTTCCAATATAAGTCGCAATAGTCACAATCACCATGACCGGTATACCCTTTCTTAAAATGCTTACAGTCAATACAATAACAATCTGCCGTAGGTGCATCATCGAAACGTTTCTTAAACTTCCGTTTCCATTTTTTCATAGCCCACCAAGATCGTAACTTACTGCCAATCTTCATAAGTCTACCCAATAGTTCGCTTATAATAAAAATGGCACCTGATACTTCTAGAACGACAATACCAAATGCCAAACAAAATAAGAACACCAATATCACACCGGATAATATACTACTGATCACTCCGCTTTCTCTCCTTTCAACTTCTCGTAAATATCAACAGCCTCTTTTCCCTGATACGCCTGCTTGATAGCCGCCATCTGATTCATCTGCTTCTGACCAACAATCAAAACAGAATCTTCTTCTTTACCTGTTGAATTTGTAAAACTAACAATAAAACTTTCTGTTACTGGTTTCATGAAATACCTCCTCCCAGTCCTATTAAATATGCTCCACCTACAAGTAGTGCTAAAATAATCTCACATACAAGAATCCATAAAATAAGTTGGTATGGTTCCTCTCCGGTATCGGGATACATTAAAATACATCCGCATATAGCGAACACACTAAATATTGCAAACAACCCTAAAGCACTATATATCATTTCGTCATATCTCCTGTAATCCTTTCTTACATTTCTCAATACAGTTACAGATTCTATCTACGATTCCGTAGAAGCATCCATAAATAATCAAAGCTTTGATAATAAAAACTAAAATATTACTCATTTTCTTTATCCTCCATAATCTTGTCTAACCATTTAGCTATTCTTTTTCCTAACAAATATGCAAAGTTTAACATCACTACAAATAAAATCATCATTAAAGCTCCTGGCCATAATAATATCAAGATCATCGGTAGATCATCAGAATCATCAAATCCCCATGAATCATATATTGATGCACAAACGAAACCAAAGAATAGATAGACAATTACTAATATAATTTTAAAAATTACTACCACCGTCTCTCGTCTCCCATGAGTTTTTCAATTTTACTAGGATTAACTGATTTTTTGTTATTATTCTTTTCCATCTTTTCCATAGAATCAGCAATTCGTTCGAGTGATCTAGCAATACTTTGTAAAGCATTTAATGTATCTCTATCAAATCTATCTCTTACACTCATAGTTTGTACCTCACTTTCGTCTGTCTGTATCTATTTTCATATTCTTCTTTATCCCAGTATCCGTATTCTCGTCCGTCAATAACGATCGCTATAGAGCTGTCCGTGAATCTGTTATATACTCGCTGTATATCTCTTTTTAGTGCTGGTAAATACCCATCAAGATAAGCTTTATGATGTTCTATTCTGTGTGTTACTTTTGCAATACTATTTTCGGATTCGGCTCGTCCACTATTAAGAAACTGCTCATCTCTTTCAAGTTCACGTTTGGCATTTCTAAATATGGAAGCGAAAGATGTAACGATATTATTCGGATCATCTAATGTTCCGATATACACCCATCCGCTTCCGCCTACAGTTCCGACTGCTACCGTCTGTGATTCAGGTAGTGTTTTTAAATATTCTCCTAATTGCATTTCTCTGACCTCCTAAAAACTAATCGAATATATGTTTCTTAGTTACAAATAACAGAACACCTGTTATTAGCATTAAAATAAAAAATGTGATGTCATAGTCTGTAACCGGTATCGATAACAAACCTAACATCACACATAATGCTCCGTATTTTCTATTTTTTTGTTGTTCCATATCCTTTCTTTTTCACCTCCCAATTTACTGGTTTGTGAGAATATAGATTAACTGGGTGAGCTAAGCACTCATCACATGGATCTTCATCCTCATTTTTATTTGTGTATTTGCAACTATGACAATACTCGTTAAAATGTACTTGCTTTAAATCGTATTCCATTCGTCTAACTCCTTTTGTTTTATGCAATATATAGGTTCGTGATCACTCACTACATCAAAGTTACTGTCTATAAGTTTCTTATTTGTACCACAGATAATATCTGGAATTGGTCTTATACCTAGACATTGTTTTCTTGAAAATACGAATTTAGTTCTTGTATTATCTGTAGTTATGACAAGCTGATTAAAATGTTGCCTATATTTGATTTCCGCTTCTCTAAGCTGATCGACAAGTACCAAATATTTGTGTCTGGCGTCATTTGCGTTCTCAGCTAATACTAAAAAGTTCAGCATGTTTAATCCTCCTCTTTTTTCTTGCTTCTTTTTTCTCTCAATGGTGCGCGCATAGCAAACATGACTTCATCATCAGTTTCTATTGGTCTAACTGCGCATCCGCGCATATCACCTTTAGGAAAATCTAAAATCACACCTTTAAATCCCATATTGTTAAAATATATAGCTAACAAATCCATACAAATATCTGCAGTCTTTCTATCAACACTAAGACCAGCTTTTACTTCTACATTAATTTCGCCAATAACTGTTTTGTTGTTAATCATCTCTCCAACCTCCTATCTTGATAATAAATAGAACTTAAACCAATCTGGTAAATCTGACACTGATATGTAATAGGTAATGCTTACACCCAAACCTATAACTGATACTATAGCCACTACAATAAATACCATATACCATCCAAAATAACCCTTATTGTCAAATGATACTGCCAATATTACTGAAGCGATGAAAGCTATTAAAAATATTACTGTCCACATATTTATTCCTCCTCTCTGCTTTCAAGATATCTTTCTACAGAATCACACAATCTTCGATTTGAACAATCTACAGAAACAATGGTTGCCGATATTGTGCAATTGGCGTATATATCATCACGATGCATAGTTGCCTCGAAACATGGACACTCCTGACATTTTTTAGCTAAATGGCTTTCTACTTTAACCATATTCTCTAACCTCCTAATCTAAAAAGAGAGCCTACCATTTGATAGACTCTCAAATAAATCCTGACCAATCTTACAACGATCCATAATAAAATTCATAACAAGACAACTAGAACGATCAAGATTTTTTAACGTTTCAATTGTTTCTTCTAATATGACACGGTATCCATGTTTTACGAATGTATATTTTATGGCTTTTGACTCTGGAATATACCTCATGTCATAGTCGATGTCATGTTTGTTAAAATAATCAGCGAGCTTCAGCATTATCCACTCCCTGACTTCCTAGCCACTTGTCTAAAGATTTGGAACAATCTTCACAAAGATCATAGTGATCCGTACTATAGACATTCGTACCCATATCACGCGTATTTACTTTAACCTGACTATATGTTTTTGATAGGGCATTATCTTCTTCTAAATACGGCATAAAGAATTTACCGCACACATCGCATTTCATTGCTATCATTCACAATAACCTCCTAAATAAATATCTACACCTTTATCAGCTTCAATCTCTTCAATTTCAACCTGAACATCAGAAATATCTTTAATATAAGAATCGTCCGTATTCATACCTATTTCATATAATTCTTGAGTTATTAAATACGCAGCATTCTCAGCCGAGTCTTTTTCAGTATAAATTCCAAATACATAGGATTCATAGCCCCATCCATCTAAATTTTTATTTCCATGAACTAAATATAAAGTCATAATATCCTCCTTAATCTGGTTCACATACTTTTACACGACCTTCTATAACCATTCTACCGGTAGTCATATCTCTATATTGTTCAGTTCTAACGAATTTTCTTACACCATCGGTAATATCTTCAAGTAAATAATTCTTCATTAGATCCTGATAATAATTCAAAGTTTCATATTCAGGATCAAGCTCTTTTCGTGCAGCTAATGTAACTATCTGATGATGATCAACATGTATCATAGGTGATGGATGTCCAGGAATATATTTTTGTAAACGTTCATTCTCTTTCTTTAATTTCTTACATTTTTGTCTTAAATTCATATTATCTTCTCCTTCTCAACTAAGAATTATTTCACGATATGGTAAATGTCTCATCCACTCACATAAGTTAAACCATTCACCTGATGTATGGTTTTTATAGATATCATAAATTTTTATAATTAATCTATAATCTAGGGTGACATTACGAGATTGAATATAACTATTCGGTAGAAGTTGAATTATTTGTTGTAAATATTTCTCATCTTTAGTTTTTAAATATTCGTCACGACATTTGTTTAATGTGATTATAGTTTCATATAAATTCTTATATGGTGGTTTACCACGCAGTTTCCATTCGTTATTGACATGACTCAATAAATGCTCATGTGAAAAATCATCTATTACAAATTTTTTAGTTACCAACTCTTTTTCAAACGATCCGAAACTATCGTCGATAGAATTAGTATATTCATGAAAGTTATTCCACCAATACAAAGGGGCGGTGATTTTTACATATATATACTCTGATGTGTAAAGAACAGTTTCGATTTTAAGCATATTATTTTCTCCTCCATGTTCCCCATCTAACGATTTTTACGTCTCTGGTATACCATTTTTCGTGTAAAGGTTCTTCTGAAAAGATATCAATCACGTTTCCTTGTACCTTATTTCCAGTATCAACAGCATAATATTCTTCTCCGTTGATTGTTAAGATACTTCCAAGTGGAACAATATCCGGATCTACGGCGACTGTATAGAATCTACTGCTTCTTACACCCATAGCGGTACGATATCCCCACCGATCTTCTCCGATCCAGTAATATGTAACTTTAAAAGTACCGAATCTTCTGCCCAAATCCTTTCGATCTTCTTCTTCTCTGCGTTTTTGCTCTGCTTTTTTACGCCTTATAGCCTCTTTTCGTGCTTTTTCAGCCTGTTTTTCTTGTCTGATCTTCTCGTCGACATGCGGTTTGAATGTTTTTTGTACTTCTTCATAGCCTTTCAAGTCAACATTGCTTTCTTCAGCCGCATTAACACTAGTTCCGTTTACTGTTAACATACATACTAAGGATAAAACTGCTAAAAATTTCTTCATAGTAAAATATCTCCTTCAAATCTTTGTATAAATATCTGTTTTTATTTGTTTATTTTTCTTAATTTACGTTCGTCATATTCCTCTTTTGATATCTCAGTCCAAGCACCTGGTTCATCATCCTCAGACACTCTAAAGAATCTGTTAATATCAATTTTTTCTTGTTTACCTGCTTCAGTTTTTAACACATAAAATACTCCGACAGTATCAAAATCTCCATTTTTCTTATCCGTCAGGAAATCTTCACAATAAACTTTGATTGAATCACTCTCGCTAGAGGTGTAAGGCATTGTGATGGGAAACATATCATCAATAATACGTCGAACCAAACTTGACGAATAAGCGACTGTTGGATTATTAATATTAAAACACCATAATCTATCAACATCATGATATCTGATAGTTCCATCTGGATAGACATCTTTAAATAATGAACTCATTCTCTTACATTGATAAGTTTTAATTCCTTTAACACTAAATACAGAATCGCTCCAAATATCATCCGTATCTTCGATCGGAGTTAAAGGTTGTCTGTTTAAAAGACGATCTAATATAGATTGTGTTATTTTTATACTAAAACCAGAATGCCCGTCTTCCAATAAACTTTCAAAAGCTTTTAACGCACTTTCATAACAAGCACATCCATAATCAAATTCGTCTTTTTTTGCGTTTCCTCTTTCTTTTTTACATGCAATTTCAATTTCTCTTTTTGCCCAATCTAACATTCCACTCATCTATTTCTCCTTTCATTAATCAAATAACGCATGACCTGCTATATTGTTTAAATATTCTTTATCTTTTGAGGTTAATCGATCAAATAAATCAAAACCTGTGGTTCCATCGAAATCGTAAAAAACGTAACCGTACATAGTATCTTTTATATTTGGATATTTTTTTTGCATATCTACTAATTTTTTACACATTTCGTCATATGCTTTATCTGACATAGGACTTTTATTGTATTTATAGTAAGCTATACTATTTAAAATGATCTTTCTCTGTAATAATTCAATTCGATCTTTAATACTTAATTTTGAATTCGTGGTTGATGATCTTGGTTTAAACATTTTATCTGTATAACCTCTTTCATTGAACTTCTTTTTCTTTGTAAGAGCCTTAGATATAGCAAGATCAATGCCACTTCGACTCTTCAAATGGTAGTAATATAGGTCTTTATATGGCGTATTTAGCCTATCAATACGTCCGGATGCTTGTTCCATGACTTTATAAGAGTAATTCTGGCTGTAAAATATGATTGTATCCGTTTTTATACAGTTCCAACCCTCACATCCAGCCGTATATTGAACTAAATATACCCAACTTTTAGTGTCTGGCACTGGTTGATGTTTATGTCCGTTCCATTGAGCTACCTCTACGTCTTCCCCATAAGCAATATTCATAAGAATATCTAACTCATAATCAAAGTTATAGAATATAATGACTCTCGGCGACTTTTCTAATATCTCTAAAACAGTCATAGCTCGTCGCTCGTCGGTGTTTACGACACGTCGCAAGACATAACAAAGCCCTGCTGCTTGTTGTATTGGTTCGTCCTTATAAATATCCCAGCGATTTCTGATTACATCTTTATAAGTAGAAATATCGTACGGAACGTATATATCCTCATGATGTGGTACTGTATCTCTAATGAAATCCATATCGACCAATATTTTATTTCGTAAACGTATTAATCTACCTGTATTTAAGTATCGATCGATTTTAGGGTATTTCGTGTACCGAGAATATATTACATGCTCTCTTATAAACTCAGTTCTGTTTTTATAGAAACCATTCGCAATAAATACTGGAACATAATCCATCCAGCAATCGCCACTAGTGGCAGACAATATGATCCACTTATTCGCCTTAGCTATTTTTAAAAATGCTTTAACCCATGCTCCAGAACCTTGTACTCTGTCTTCATCGAATATAAAGAACGCGTTTTGTACATCCACATACTTTTTTACATTATTCCAAGAATCAATTACTACTTTATTTTTATAGTAGTTCTCTCCGCCTGGCTCGGCGTAAAGATGATATGGAAGTAATTCCTCTTCCCACTCAAGAGAATCTCTTTTCATAGCTGTTGTTATGATATATAGATTCTGCGGTTTTTTCATAGGTTTAAAATTTGGAATCATGCTTCCGCCATTTTCTTTAAAATAATAATAAAGACCTGTACGACTCTTCCCTGATCCGACACCACCAGCTAAGATGCAGCCACTAAACATCTCGTTGACTGCATCTAACTGATAATCTCTTAAGAACTGTGTTCCCATCAGATCACACCATTCTTCTGCATTGACTTATAATGCGTCGCCTGAGCTCTGCGATATTCGGAAAGTAACCCTTTCTCTTCTAATGTTTTCTCACTCATACCAAAGCATCCAAGAACGTCAGCATCGCCTTCCCAGTTGATTGCATATTCATGATTATTCATTTCGTAAAGAAACGCTTCATATGCTACATCATGGTTTTTCATAAGCTCATCGAGTTCATCTTTATGTCGTTTGATCATATTAAACCAATTTGGAATATCTTTTTTTCTAATAACATCTCCACAACCGATAATGCTTGTACATTCTTCTTCCTTAGCATCCAGTTCTTTTAATGCTTTGTCTAATCCTTCATCTGAAAATGCGTATTTCATAGGGAAATCGGTAAGCTCTTTTTCGTGTTTTTTTCTGAGGTCTAAATATTTTTTTAATTGACTCATAATATCACCTCCTATTATTCGTCTTCAGGGAACTCTTCCTCGGCCATCCTTTCATCAAAACGATCTACTCTCTGGCGAATCCAGATAGACTGTAAATATGCTGCTCTGAATGGTTTATCCTGTACTACGTCATCGTACGGACGAATATCCAAATCTACAGACTCAATATCCATCTGATCGATTGTTCCTACCGTATTCTCATTTAATTTGATAGTTCGAGATCCTGACTGTACAATAACTTTAGGACCTCTACCATTGAATTTCACTTTTACTGGAAGAGTGATAAACGGTGGCTCGCCTTCCTCTCTGTTTGGTTTGATTTTTACGTTCCATGCAACGCCGTATTGATTTTTATCCGCAAGTAAAGCATCTGCAATCTCCTCATCAGGGATAACCAAAGCAAAGTTTCTATCTCCCTCACGGTTGTATTTGTCGCCAACACCTGCAAAGTTACGATACACAATATGTGCTTTATCAATCTGTAAAATTCCTCTTGGTCCAAAATTTAAATTCATAATTCTTTCTCCTTTTTTCTTTGAAATATAATTTGGTTAATAAATTTAAAACAAAAAGAAAGAGCCCTTATTAGGACTCCTCTTCGTTTTCTGGTTTTGAATCTTCTAATTCTTTTTTAATTTTCTGTAACTTGTTATTTACTGGTTCTAATAACATAGCTACTGTAGTTGATACAACTACATAAGTGCAATGTGCTGCATAAACACCAGCTCCAAGTTTCATCCAATCTTTAATTTTCATGATTCATCACTCCTTTCATAATAAGCTTTGTTTTTTACGCGAATGGCACTGTTTCTGGTATACCATCCGGAATAGTCATAAAATTAACGGGTTGTAACATCGGTGCTTCCTGAGATACAAACATCTCAAAGTCTCCATACTGAGATATAGTTTCGATTGCATCGTCTACCATTTTATTGTGGTAACTCATATCAACTAGATCGTCTTTATCGTCTAAAACAGTGATCATCTTACCATCAACTTCAATATCTTTGGTATTAACACCTCTCAGCATTTCAGATTCCATCCAACGATATCCTTTGGTACCCGAAGCACTATAGTTTTTCCCATCGTTCACACGATATAACACTCCTCCACCATGTCCAGGATTAACCGGTGTAAATTGCCCGACTCTTCCCACAAAATGTAAGTCGTGTCCTTCAGCGATTTTATCTGCTAATTCCTGTGATTCAGGCTCGAACATTGTGTCAGAAATCTTACCCTGCTTATATGCTTTTTCTAGTTTTTCTAACTGTTTTTCGTATTCGGTAACATCCGGTAATTTTTCATTGACGTCTAAATATAAAACACCTTTAGATACTGAGAATGTAGTACACAGATCATTGAATTCGACAATTTCCTTACTAAATAACGTCTTAAATACATAAGGGATCTGGAACTGAGTGCCTGTAGCAGACCATTTTCCACCTTTTTTCTTATTATCATCAGGAACATATCCATATAATTCCTGACATTTTTCAGCTGTAGCAAAGTTTGCGATATAAACTGAATCGTTTACCAAACACATACGATCATACGTAGCCTCATGTTCAAATGTATATCCATACTGTTCTCCGAAATCCATTACAAACTGAATGATTTCAGGCGTTGCGTTTGGAATTTTGATAGAGTCTGTCTTAATATGTGCCACAGTAAAGCCTCTTTCTTCCACGGCGTATTTAAGATCAACCATAAATAACGCTCCACGCTTAGCGACAATATTATCTTTATTACGCTTATCATTAAACGCATTTGGAAATCTAGTTGTAGTTAATCCATAAACAGAGTTAATTGCCGTTTTTAAAGCGTTCGCAAGCTCTTTAGCAGTCATTTCTCCATTCTTAACCTTCTCGATATATGGAGTTAATTTACCGTCCAACATTCCATTCACTTCTTTCCATGCTTCATGCTTGATACTAACTCTTCCCTCAACAATTTCTCTAAATCGTCTTGTGAATACAGGGCCAAACAAACATTCAGCGATTGTACTATGCGGATGCATGGATGCAATATCCAACAAAGCAGCGTTATAGTAGATGCCAGGTATTCCTTCTGCTAAACCACCTTCGCCAACTTTTACGCCTCGATATGTGGATACACCATTCTCATATTTATAACCAGGAAAATATGGAAGTAAACTGCCCGCTTCCCCATGCGTCATACACATCATCTTCGGACACGCTTCTTGTAAGAAATCTCGTACGTCTTCACTCAAGTCGTATACTGGTTGAGATAAATCGCGATAACAGAATTGGTCCTGTGGATGCCTGTTCATTCCAAAAATAAACCTTGTTGTGAGCGTATTTGTGGTATCGTTCACAGTCATCCCTGCTAAATCTGCAAGAATTTGTCTAGCTGTCCAATCTCCTGATAAATGGTTAAATACTGCTTCTGTCGCAATAACGTCATTGTCACAATATTCAGCTACAAGAGTCCATTTATCTTCCGGGACTGGTTCATCCCAAGGTAAACCAAGCTCCTGATGATGAATTCCTAGCTGAATTTCAAACTTTTTAAGGGATTTTTTATTTCCTGCAGATGCAAAATCATAAACATCTGTATACGATAAGTTATATGCTTCTCTGAAAAAAACGTTATCATCACTATTATTGATGATTTTTTGTGATAAATTATAGAGCTGTTCGTTAGAATATCCCATAAGACGGGCATAAATTAGGTGATTATCGTATCTACGACAATTAAAACCAATCAAATTGAACTGTAATAACTCTTCGATATCTGATGGTCTTGGATTAATCATACGAATGACTGGTTTTTCTTTGCCTTGAAGTTTCCAATTTACGAGAAATAAATTTGGAAATACCTCAATATCATAAAATACGATCGGTTTCTCTTCATCAACTGTAGCTTCTGAAGCATCTTCTGATTTGAACTTCATTTTACTTACAAGATCAATACAATAATCAGCTTTATGAGTACTTTGTGCCGCAAATGCAAATATAGGATTAAACATATCGCTCACATCATAATGTAATCCACTGTTATAAGCACCTTCTAAGATTTCATAAATAAAATCGATCGACGGTTTAGTTGCTGGATGTATCTCCTTATTCAAATTCCGTTTGATTTGTTCTCGGAGACTCCTTTCGCTCTTAATCACTTTATCTTCTACCATTTTTCTCTGACCTTTCTTTTTAGGTAAACCAGAACTGATTGTAGAGATCGGTAAATTGTTACATTTTGTAAGTAATCTTCTCAATGAACTCTTACCAGTAAACACTTTGATTTCTACATCAGTATCGTAAATACGACTAAGCTCTTTCGGATCACCGCCAGTATAAATATAGTGTAGATGAATACCTGCTCCACTTTTACTTGTCTCGGCATATGTAGCTGGCCACTTACTCGCTGCTTCAACATTCTTCTCAAAAGATTTTTTGCCTGTTTCGTCTTTAATATCAAAGTCAATAACAATATGATTTTCTGGTATTTGTACATAATGTAACTTAAACGTATCAATATCTTTCAGTTGTGTAGTAACTTTTTCCCATTTATTAGTTGGTGTTTCTTCCACTGAAGCATATTGAGCTGGGCAATCACTACAAACATCGTCAAATATAGATTCTGTAGAATCAAATTTTAACCAATGTTCTGGTTTATGTTCTGGTTCTGTATTTTGTTTTTTATCATTTTCAAATTTCTCTGTTCTAAATCCTTTATAATAACTTCGTACTCTCGATCCATCTTCCATATTGAAACGTTCGTTGAAATCATGAAAATAGTTCTTCAATTCTTCCTTGAAGTTTCGTTTAGAAAACGGAAACGGCACTTTCGCTTCGTCGCAGTAGGTTTTATACATTTCCCATGCTGCTTTTAACGTAGTGCCGTTTTCTTTCTTAAATATATGGTACGAATCTAATACAA
>ENA-OXDW01000201-OXDW01000201.1-human-gut-metagenome-genome-assembly--contig:-NODE-201-length-18228-cov-18.024_pt1 | contig 18228 bp, 33 predicted proteins | sample MGYA00249349_ERZ652231 | MGnify/ENA primary metagenome ERZ652231 (study PRJEB26925, sample SAMN05826510) | human gut metagenome | biome: ENVO:2100002; feature: ENVO:00000062; material: ENVO:00002003... | reverse complement strand
AGATGCTCAGGAGTCTCGTGGGCTCGGAGATGTGTATAAGAGACAGATATTTATTATTATTCTTTACTTTCTTTTTATGTGTCGCTTCTGCGTCGTTTTGGTGTCGTTTCTGTGTAGCTTGTTCGTCTACAAAACCTTGATAAACACTGTAATTTACTATGGTTATGACCGTCTTTTTAGTGTCGCTTTTTACATGTATGATACTGTCGTTTTCCAGTGTCTTTAAAAATTTGATAACCTTTGAATTACTCCACCCCCATCGATCACACAATCTTCTGATCGAAGTAACCATCGATCCTCGCTCGACTATTTCTAAGTTTCCATCAACATACTTAGGTTGATTATTATAACCTGCGAGAATAAGTAAGTCAATCATTGCTTGTCCTCTGGCAAATGGTTTGTCTTCCCATAGCCAATGATCTGTAATTTTCCGATGGAGTTTGATCCATCCTGTGTTACTCATGGCATCACTCCCCTCTATATGCGGAGATAAAATTCTCCTTTCACTGTTTTAAATGCTTACCTGTTAATTCATCAATTGCATAATGTGTCATAAATTCATCATAACTCATTATACGTTTACCACAGTCACAGCATGTCATACATTTATTATATGTACAGTATTCAATAATTTCTTCATCTTGAAAATGTCCATCAAAACTATATATATCGGTTCCAGTAGCTTTAAACCTAACAGCCATTCCACGATCACTTCCGCAGTGCGGACATTTTGTTATTGGTTTTCTCATTTAGCACCTTCTTCTAATTCTATCTCTTTAATTTCATTCTGTTTAATCCAACGATCAGAAATTTCCGCTAACATATTAATATACGAGATAGGGAAATTTCCATTATAAATTTCTTTTCGTTCCTTATAAAATTTCAACAACTTATCATCGCTCCAGCTTTTGAACTGATTACTCACGATATTTTCTTTCTTCATATTTTCATGTTCTCGAATCCATCGCTTGCCGATTTCTTCCAAGACCATATATTGTTCTAAAAAAGTTCTATCGTCTCTTATTCCATGTGATCTTACCTGAATGTCTAACTTTCCCTGCTCCAACAGTTCATCATCTGTATATTCAAACGTACATTTGTGATCATTCAAATCCACCATTCGTACCACCACCTATCAAATTTTCGTTTTAACTAACTGTAGGTTCATTCTTCATCTTCCTTTCTAAACTGTCTTATTTTTCTCTACACTCATTATTTTTGTATAACTGTATTCCGTAAACCAATAGGAATAGAATCAACATTTAATTCCAACTATTAGTGTGCCAATCCTAATAGAAACCTATTCTATTCCTATTAGCTCTCTATGTAATCAACACCTTATCCATTAACAATTATATGCTTAGTGAATCATTAGTTTGTGTATAATAAATTTGACAAAGAACCGACCTGCCAAATCGGTTCCTGTCAAATATTTCCGTAAAATAAAAAGAACCTTCCGTTCGGTTCTTTGCCAAAATTATTATATGGAATTATAAAATAAATGCCGTTCCTATTTTCATAATAAACCAAGTCCATAAAATAATAGTAGTTGGTTTATCAATAACATTTATTATATCCTCTAATAAGTTTGTATACTTCTTATAAGCTATTGTAGGATATTTTCCATTAATTAATATCAAAAATTCATTTGCAATCATAACTATGACTTTGAATGTAATCATTACTCCTACAAATACATCTGAATACCGAATAATCTGTTCTAATTCCATACTTCATCATCCTCACTTTCTTCATTATCATATAAGTTTTCCACTGGTGCTGTCTGCTGGAACATATCTGTTGGAGATAGGTTTCTAGCTTCACACATTGCACAAAAGACTTTCAGTACCTTATCCCATTCATGTTCTTGAATCCACTGTAGAAATGGTTTCTTTCCACGTTTCTTAACATCAATCTGATATTTATACTGTAAGTTCTTATACAGCTCGTTCCACATAACAGAGAACTGTGTTCCTGTAACCGCAGCTAATTTCCTAATACCAGCGTTCATCTTATTGCGATCATCCCACGTCAAAATTTCCGCTGCTAATAGCTTATTATCATTCTGTAGCTTCCGATTTTCTTCTTTGAGTTCCTTGTTTTGTGTTCTCAGATCCGTTACCATTGCAAGCTTGACATCTTCAGAGAATGATGGAAAATAGTGTTCAATAAACTGTGATTCTTTTCCAAAGTCAACTGCACCGCCTGTCTTACGGATGTTTCTAAGGTATTCTTTGATCTGTTTCTTCATCTGTTTTGCAATCGGCTTGCGTGACTGCATACACACTTCATAGAGTCCATCTTCTGTCAGAAATAAGAATGGTGCTTTAGTTTTTCCGTTGGCGTCTAATTGACCTAAATTTTGAGTACCAACATTGTTGGTAGTTAAAATTTTAGTCTTGAATTTTTCCTCTTGATCAATTGTTTGTAGCATTACATTGACATTATACTTCCCAGTTCCAGTCTTTGCATAATCAATCCATTCTGCCACGTCTTTAGCCAAGAATAACGGATCTTCAATGCTTCTATACAGATCAATTCTTCTGCCTAAAATTTCCGTTGTATCTACAAGCTGCACGCCTGCCTCTATCTGTTCTTGTTCTCTCTGATCTTCTATCGTGATATAATCATTAATGAAAACATAATATCTCACGCTCTCGGCAAGCTTTGAAGTTTCCATTAGTAAAGATAATCTGATCAAACATTTAAGAGTAAACACCTTAGCACCTTTATAGCCGAATGAGATATTTAATCCGTTCGGATACGTTACCATGATTCTTCCCTTCTGTTTTTCCGTTGCTGCGTCCTGACCGTCAATGATCTCCTGCACTGTCTTAACTTCCATTCCATCTTCCAAAAATTCTTTACGATACTTCGTACACAATCGTTTGACTTCCTCAACATCTCCATCAAAGAATCGTGCTACCTGTTCCGTAGTAATATAATCTCGTCCAGGAAGCCACGGAATCGGCTTAATTGTAACCTGTTTCAAAAGTTCTGTGTTCTGCACCAATTCATCCCTCTTTGCTTTGTCCAAAATTGGATCGCAAGGAATTTCCATTTCGTTTAGATTCATAATTAATTCCACCTTTCTTATGTAAAAATTTGTATAAAAAAAGACACTCTGGAATTTTCCATAAGTATCCTAGTTACCTATATTAATTTGTATTCACTATAATTCTAGTTCATCAATTTCTGGCGTATCGGAATGATCCATTTCCCTTAGTTCTTCAATGCTAGTTCCTAATGACATAATAGCCAATTTGAATTGTTCGGGATCAACATATCCCGCAGGTCTATGCCAAAAATTTTTAGCGAAGTCTGGATTATCTTCTTTTTCCCATTCATAAGCTCTGTGAAATGCTTCATCATATAGTAGTCTAGCTCGTGTTGGCAGCTTCATCGGATCATATCCTCTACTTTGCTGTCTATAATCTTCTATTATGTTATCCCAGCTAAGATCATCAGGAATCTTTTCTATTATGTATACTTCTTGTAAAGCTTCTTCAGGTACATCAGGATAATAAACTAAAGCATATCTTTCGTTTCCATCCTTAATGTATTTGTATACTTCATGTTCTAGGTCTGGAAGTGCCGTATATTCTAATCCGCTTTCTTTTAGTTCCTTTACCCAATTTCTTATAGAAGATGCTTGTCTCCACACATCTTTTCCATAATGCTTGAATTTATTCATATTCATAACTCCTTCCATATATAATCTGCTTTATCAAATAATATTTTCCATTCTATCTTCCGTTCCAAAGATCGGAAAAAAACTTATAAATCCCATACAGAATAGCAACAAATGCTATAACCATTAAAATTCCATAGCCACCACCTAAGATAGCTCCTAACATATATTCCAAACTATCCTCTGGAACGATAAATATAATTATTAATAATAAAACCAACGGCATAATTTATTCTCCTTTGCTTTGTTCTTGAAGTTTCTCTGATCATCTGGTATCTCAACCAATATGTATATATTATCATTTTCTTCAACCATCGTAAACAGTCCGTAGAAATTACACTTCACTTTCCTCTACCTCACTTGCGAATAACTTGTACTCATAGTCGTAACCACCGCCATCGCAAGGTATATCAATATCTCCTGTATTAATCTTTTCCGCCACAATATTTCTTGCTTCGTCCTCTGTTTCTGCTTTGATTTCCACTGATCTCTTATATGTTTCTACAACATCTATTATGTATTTTTTCATGTAAATTTCCATCCTTCCTATTGTTTTTCTAGTGCTTCAATAAAAGTCTTATACATAAGAATATCTTGCTTAAGACAGTTCTCAAAGACCACTTTGCCTTTTTGATTAAGAAATAAATCAGAAGAAAGATTTTGTAATCGTATTTCATAATTTTTCTTTCGTCTATTTAATTTTTCCAACAATTCTTCTCGTGTTCCACATTGTCGGATATCGGGACCTAATCTACTATTTAATTCCATATCATTTCCATACCAATAGAAATTTCTTTTTGGGCTGCATACCAATTTACATACTGCACCAAGACCATCTGGTTTAGTCGTTGTTCCATAATTTGATTCTACTAAAACTCTCATAATTATTTCCATCCTTCCTACGATAAAATTGACATTTAATTTTCACTATCTATAACATTCATACAAATTTCTCGTGCTTCATCCCAAACGTGACGGGCAATCGTTTCAATGCGAATTGCTTCTATTAATTCTTCTGCTTCTTCTTTTAATCTTTTATACTGCTTATATGACATTTCTTTTGTATAGTTTTCTGCTTGCATCAACTCCAAATTAATATTTTCCAACTTTTTGGTTAAATCAGATAGATTTTGAAACGACTGTCTATATTTAAATTTTATTGCCATCATCATTTCTGTATCATATTTTTTATCATTCATAGTTTCCATCTCCTATCTACAAATAGATCCATCTGCATTGACAAACTTATTTTCCATTTCTTCGTTGTTGCCTGCGACATTCTGTAACACATAATACAGTGGATCGTCTGCCTTAGATAATTTCCCAACGCTTTCGGTTAACATTTCCATATCTTCTTTATAATCATCTACAAACGTGTCATAGTCCATTCCCAAAGACATATTAAATAAGATGTTTGCGATTCTTTTTACTTCATTATTTTCCATAACTAACCATTCTCATATCTAATTAAGTCATCGTTTATTCATGTATTTCTCTTCCAAAAACGCCTTATAATATTCAACTTCATCAAATTCATTATTTGCCATATCACGCAGTGTTGAATAAATCATTTCTGCAAGTTCTTCTTTAGTATATGATTCATACACTTCATCAGATGTTAAATCTTCATCTTCGCTTCCAATAAAGTAAAACCAAAATTCTCCAATCTGGCAAGCAATACAATCATCATTTGAATTATTGATAATTTTCACTGTTCCATCACACAATCCTTTAAAAATCATTTCTTTCAATGTCATAATATTTCCTCCATTCTTCTTAATTCCGATAATTTCTTGCCTTGTTTCTGTATTCATAATTTCCACCCTTATCTGTGATAAAACTTTTCTTTTATGCTACTGCTTCAATCAATCGAATCATTGATTCTTTATAAATAGATTTTCCATCCATATCCAATCGTTCAATACATTCAACTACTGACATAGGTTTATTCTTTGGCAACTGCCATGCATACATACCAAGCCAATCTTGTAATAAATTTAACATCGAATAATTTCCAAACGGACATCCTTTTGGCTTGGATTCAGTTAAGATTTCTTTTACCCTACTTGTTAATGTCATACGTATTGTTCCACATGATGTAACTACAATATAATTTTCTTTCATAATTTCCACCTCATATCTTTCCGTTAAATCTGCATTTTATTATCCGACCAGTTCTAAGTATCCAGCTTTCACAAGATCTTCTTTTTGTGACAGTGGTTGCGGTACATACTGCATACCCTTTTCTCGATCATAGTCGTAATACCACACTCCGTACTCTTCAATCGGTTCCAGTATATGAATTGCAAGGCTAACTTCCATCACGTTAACTGCATCAACGCAAGCGTTCTTCATATCTTCTAAGCTACACAATGTACTGCATTGTGGTTTTAATTTTTCCACAAAATCTTCAAAATCTAATCTTTCGTACTCTTCTTTACTAACTTTCATTCGTTCTTACCTCATTTCTTTCCATTAAAAAAGGAAGATACATTTCTGCATCTTCCTAGATTACTTTGTTCTTGTATTAAATTTTCCGTTATTCTTTTTCCCCGATAAGCTGAATAATGCAACCAAAATCTCCAGCACGATATACTCTAATTTTGTCTGCCTTATAATCTGCCATCAATCCTATATCGTCATAGATTTTGAGCCATGCCCTGAATCCTGATGATGTTTCAAATTCCATCTCTAAGGTATAGTGATCTCCGATCTTTGCATTCTCATCCACAATATAAGCATTATATCTTCCATCACAACCAAAATTTAAGATATTCGCCTTCAATCCGTCTTTTGTTGTGCCTACAAAAATTAAAGCCGCAATATCACTATCTCCAATAAACTCTCTTTCGTACTCTTTATATGATTTCATAATTTCCACCACCTTATTCTATAAACAATAACTAATTAACCATTCTTTTCCATCGTACTTTACAAAACTATACCCATCCATTGGAATTTTTGTTTCCAACATCTTCTTAATTTTCTTATCAGCTTCAATTTCATCTGCATCTTCATGAAAATTTTTCATAAATTCAAAATTTTCTGTAAAATCTTCTAATGTATAAACAACTGTGCCATTGTTTAAATGCTTTTCTGCTTCTTTTCTAGTACAGCCATCTTCCATTAAAATTTCAACATTTTTTTCCATAGCCCAGAGTTCTTTTAAAAGCTGGATCACAAATTCTGGATATTCCATAAAGTAATACCATTCATAAGCTGATTCTATCTGATCCATTTCTTCTCTAGTGAGATCTTCATAGTATTCGTCGGTATATCCGTTTACATTTGCCCACGTTTCAAAATCCATTGCTGTTCTCTGGAATTCTTTTACCTTGCTACTAATTCGTTGCAAGTCATTTTTTTCAATTGTGATCAAAGGTTTTCCATAATCATCATAAAGATCTTCCCATAAGTCGTTATTCCATTTTGATTTTGGTTCATGCTGTATGTAAATGTTTGTTGATCCATTTATATTCCAGCCCGTTGTAGCAACTAATTTTCCACTTTCTTTTTCTACTCCATAAAACATTCCAGGCTTCACGCAAAATCCAGCGTATGAAGCATGGTTAAAATGTTCTGGCAAGATCATTTCTTTAAATTCGTACATAATTTCCAGCCTTTCTGCCTATTTAGGACTTTAAAATATTAACTGTTCTCTTATATTATACACGATAATTTCAATCGTGTGAAGTAACGAGGTGGGAATTGAACCCACCGATAAAAGCACTCTTTTATCTACAATACGCCACCGTTTTTTCCGTTCCAATACGTCACTACCATCAATCAGTAGTACAGTCATTCCGTTCATTTTAACGTAACTATTAGCTTCAATAGTCGAGTCTTTCCGTTATGGTGTAGTCTGCTTCATTACAGACAGTAAAAGCCTTTAATTGGCTATGTAATAAACTATGTACGGCATACAGAGAAGTTGAATAGATTAGCTGGATCTTCTTTTAAAATTTCCGTCATGCCGTTAATTGCTTCTTCTTGCGTTCTGTATTTCCGAAAAATTCCGAACGTGTTCTTGAATAATAAGAAGTATTTGTAACCATGTAAGCTATCATCAATTCCAGCGTTCGGAGGATTTTCCGTAAAGTATAACGTGTGATACTTGCGTTCTACGTGACACGCTAATGATTCCATAGTTGTTCTGCGACTCATTCTTTCCACCTACTTTCTAATCTTCTTTATATTTAAAATAAACGTCTACATTGTTCTTATCATCGTGGCTCCAACTAGATCCAACGTATTTTCCACTCATACCACAATCTTCTAAATCGTACTCACAACATAAGTCCTTGTATTCATCGGGCGTATTACAAAAAATTTCTGTTCTACCATCTGTATAAGTGTTTCTTACGATCATAATTTCCACCTTCCTTCTAAAACAGTCGTATCCATATTCCTAAGAAATGCAAGAAGTTTTCTTTTGCAAAATGTCTAGCTTCACTAACTGAATCAAACGTATAGAACAAAATCTTTCCGTTACGATCTTTAAATTTAAACCTAATCATTTCTTATAATCTTTCCATCAGTTCTACCGCTAAAATGTACGCTACATACTTCCACACGTTCACGTATCCGTTCAGATCTTCTAATCGACATTGCATAGCCGTGTGGATCATTCCATCGCAGAAGCCTTTACTTTTAAGTTCTGCGATAAGATCTTTCTTTGCGATCGGTGGCAAGGCTGCTACTCTAATTTTTCCAATGTCAAAAGTGTTACGTTCTTCCTTTTCCACTGTCTGAATCACTACCATGTTTGTTCTTGTTATCTTTAAAATTTCCATTTTGTACACCTTCCTTTTTATAAATCATTTCTTAATGTTGTTAAATTCCATTCAATAAATGACGGATCATCATTTACTTGTTCAATACGTGCAAAATTTCCATCATCGGATATATTGACAAATAATCCATAATCACTATAATCCTTTTCAGAAACACTCATATCAATTTCCAATTCTCTACATTCTATGTTTAATTCATCCTGATATTGTTTTCTAATAAATGCAACCGCTTCTTCTTCTGTACTAAAAACATAAAGCGGTGAATCACAATCAAAACTGTAATAAACAGATACAAAGTATAAATCTTTTAAGTTCTTTTCCATTCTATCGTTCCTCCTATTCTTTCTTATAAATCATTCTGCGATATTGGTAATCACAATATAATTTCCATTTCCCTTAAGATATAACAATTCATACACCTCCCCATCGTATCCGCCATTATTTTGTTTATAGTCATCTAACGTATTGTATTTTTCATAGTTAATAATGTAATCACATATATCATATAAACCAGTTTCCATTGCTTCTTTATTTCTATATTCAATTTCATTTTTATCTTTATACTTATGACTATTTACATTGTCATAGCTACATTTTACAAATGGCACATTAAGATGTCTTGCAAGATCATTTTCAATTTCTTTTAGTTCTGTTTCATCTTTTTTCAATTCATATCTATTTCCAATCATATCTATTGTTCCTCCTGGTTATCTTTTAGTTTCTTTATTTTTCCATTCTTTAGAACAACGAAACACAAAATAAAATGTCGTTCCGTAGTCCTCGATAGCATCTTCTGTTCTTGTTAATCCATAATTTCCAGCAACCTTGATGATATTTTTCACGACTTCCTTCCGTGTTTCAAAATAGTTTTCCAAAGTTGCTGGAATATCATATATTGCTAAGATAATTACTTGATATATATCACTGTAAAATCCATTAAGATCAAATTCTATCTTTTCAACTCTGCCAATTTGTAAGAGTTCTTGTTCTAGTTCTTGACATTTATCTAAAATTCCAAACTTCTTTGCGGTTCTTACTTCTCTTTCTTTCATGATCTTCCATCCTCCTATTCTATGCCGTTTCCAGTTCTTCTTTCTCATATTCTTCACGATCTTTATAGTACATATCCAACAGTTCTCTATACTTCTTTTCGCTGTCTGTCATGTACAATTCGTTGACACTAGACCATTCATTCAAGCCTTTTTCTAAGATCATCACGTACTTTCTTAGTTTGATTCTGCCCCATCTCATGTTACTATTTCCAATATCAAAGAAATAGTTATCCAGCATACAACCTTCAAAACTATCTTCTAAGTAATTATTTAAAGTCGTGCAAAACATTTCTACTGTATCACTATCAATAATCGTTCTATAATCTTTCATAATTTCTTCCATCCTCCTATGCTGTAATCAGTTCATAATCTTCCAGTAGCTCCATCAGGTTTGCTTTTTTCCATCTATGCAATACTCGATCCCCCGTTTCATTTCTGATAGGTTTGGCAAGCTGATTTCCATTGTGATCTTTTTTCCATTGCATATACTGTTTTACAGAGTTATGATAATATCCATCGTTATGGACTTCTATATATTTGTTTTTGTTGCGTTTGTTTCTGTATATAGTAATCGTTGTCATGATTTCCAACCTTCCTTCTTATCTGATTTTTCCATTATCTGTCACGGCTTCTACGTCATCGCAGTAACTATTGCAAGGATTCCATACACAATAGCTTGTTACGTGCTTTCCTTTGCGTACACGTTTGTTATAGGCAATGTAGTAGTTTTTTCCATACGTTCCATGTCTACCACCAGCAGAAACACTTTTGATAATTTCCACGTAAATAGTATGCTTTACAGCACGTTCACGGATCATTTTATCCGTTAGTTTTCTAGTGCTGATATACTTTACCTTATAGGCGTTTAGATCGTATTCATGCCGTATATAATCGTTTACAAGCTGGATATTTCTATCCTTTGCTACGATCTTTATAATGCTATCATCGAGCTTATCTTTTGTTCTATGAGTATTGAATTTTACAGTTACGGGCGTTGTCCCTGGATAGGCATATGATTCCTTGCGAACTTTCCAGCAATAACCATCTGCCGTATCAATTGTACCGTCACTGTTATAAATGCCGTTTATCGTTCTGTACGTGCTTCTTTTTGTCTTTGCGTGTACTGTATTTTCCATCATTAAAAAAGCCGTAAACATGAGTGCTACGACTAATAAGATCTTGATTGTTTTGTTTTTCGTTTCCATTGTTCTACCTTCTTTCCTATTCTATATCTGTATCATCGTCAAAAAATCCAACGCAAGCAAGCATATAGACAGCGGTAATCATTAATAATAATGCTTCTAATATAAAGGCTTGCGGTATCTTGATAAATGTAATAATAGCCATTGCAATTCCTACAAGTGCAACGGCTATGTCCGTTAGTGTCGGTTTATGTAATTGTGTTTTTTCCATTGTTTTTTCCTCCTCCTACTCGTCAACTCTTTCTATCATAAAATTACCACCGTGATATAAGTTCAGTCCGTGATTTCCACCAGTGATATACATATCATCAGTGATCCCATCACGTTCTATATCTTCATCTGAAACAAATACGCCCATATTTCCATCAGATTCTAGTTGATCGATCGCAAGATCTAAGATTGCACCATAATCCGTTGTAGGTTCACCAACTTCTACAAGTTCGCTAAAATAACTATAAATCACTCTGTATTTCGTCATAATTTCCTTCTTTCTGCCCTTTACGGGACTTTCTTTCTATTTATAAGTTCAACAAAATAGACAAGTCGTTTTCTTGACTTGTCTATAATGCTCGACTTATAAATACGCTACAAACTCTGAAAAATCAACCGTATCATATAAGTTCTTGATTTTCTCATGATACACGTTATCAAGTTCTTCTTGAGTGTCAACCCACGATATACCATTGAAAACCTTTTCGGCTTCTTGTAAGATATACTGTTTTGCTAACGGCTGTAAATCGCAAACAACCGTTTCAGCTTCTTTATGTGGACAAAACGGTTCAATAAGATCCATTCTTATATTGTCTTTAATATAATCATCTAAACTTGAACCGTTCTTTTTATCATCCGATTTATTAAAAAATTCTAACAGTTGCCCAACCGTTAGAATTTTAATCTCATTGTCATCATATTCATCAGCATATAAATATTGTTCCATCGTTCAAACACTCCTTTTATTTCTCTAATATGGCTGAACAATAGTTCCATAGATTGCATGGAATAAAGTATTTTCGTACTTTTCATTTTTGCATCCGCTTAATTCCTTAAGGCTATTTCTCATATTTTCATATACTTCCTGGAATTCTGTATATGCTTTTTTAGATACTTCTAACTGTTTTTCTAATGAAACAAGATTGTCTTTTAAATCGTCAATCCTATTATTGATCTTTTCTTTAATCTGATTTACGTCATAAAGGATGGTTGTATATTGTCCATGATCGTATTTTGTTTCATGGCAGAAAATAGAATCATGTTCATAACCGCTAAATTCAGACCATCCGCAGATTGATAATTCTGCACTATTATCTTTTGCGGTATATGTAGCACCGTCAAAATTCTTTGACATATTTTTGAATGGTGTGCCATCCTTTTTGGTAGGGTAAGTAACTTTTTTCCATTTTTCAATTAAGCATTTTGTTCTTTCAATCTGTCTTTTGATTTCTGTCTGAATTCCATCTAAATCATAATAGTTCATAATATACCTCCTTAATTTAAAATTGAAATGTAGCCGTTAAATGCTTTAGAATCAACATACCAACCACGAATATTCATTTCACGACTGAATTTTTCATAATCAAAATAATTTGATACACTTGTTGGAATATTTTCAAGTAGTCCAGCATTATCAACATACTGATAAGCAACGTCTTTCATGCTGTCGCAATCTGAATAGATGATATAATTACCATTTTCTACAATGTCAAAGGCTTCATCTAAAGTTGATGTTTCTGAACTAATTTCATTAAATACAGTTCTTTCTTCATCTGAAAGATCAGAATAGCGTTCTGCGATTTCCTGGAGCCTTGAAAGTGGTGTATATTCTCCTAAGTCCGTTGTATCAAACTCTGCATCATAATCAGCGATAAAGTATTCTTCATATTCTGCACCAATGCCGATTTCTTTCAAGATGTTTTTGATTTCGTCTTCATCAGCAAGTGGGAAATTTACAGCTTTATCAATGATTTCTCCTTCATTGTATTTCCCTAAGTTTGTAACCCATGCTGTAAAACCGTCTTTATTTGTGTTCGTGTTCATGATAATACCTTCTTTCTTGAAATACCCGACTTACATTTCATAAAAGCGGGATTTTAAATAGTTACAATAAAAAAGACACAATCTTTTTTAGATCGTGCCTTTGGTTTACGCTATTCCTTCACTAAAAAACCAATCAAGAAAATCACTCGTATATGGTTTTTTAGTTAAATGAATGTCCTTTTCATTCTTTCTAATAAATGCCCAACATTCAATTTTTGTTGCAAAACAAGTTGAGTATTCGATGTCTGTTTTTTTATCGACATAGTCAATATAGTATCTCATTCTTTTCATAGTTGTTTACCTCCTAACACTACGACCAGCTTTTCAAGGCTGGATTTTTTATAAGTTCATGAATGGATACAAATAACAGTGTCATGGACAGTGGCTTGTCTTTCGAGTGCATACCATGCAAGGCGTTAATTTGTACCCCATCATCGACCTATAAAAGAATTATGAAATCTTAACCAGCTTTATAACTGGTTGATTCATTGTTAATCTTTTGGTTTTGATGTTTTAATTCAAAAAAGATTTTTCAGAGTGTTTATAAAACACCCTTAAGTTATACCGTTCAATGTAATGTATAGTGTTCTGCGTTGCTGGTGTCTCCCGACATTAGCCATACATACTAACTAATGGGTTATTAGCTAAATAACCTTAATGTCACTTATTGCATCGGGCGACACTCTACCCTATCATCTTTTTTACATGGGTTATGGCGTTACCATGAGTTTTTATAGAAGTATTCTTTTCTTCTTTTATTCGGTTGTGTTTAACCGTTTTAAATAGGGATTTAAAAAGTCTGAATTGACTTTTTAGAAAAGATATGGTATCCTAGAATTGTCTAGGTTCAGGGATACCGAAATCCCAAAGATGATATGGGCAGAAAGCCTTTTTTGATTAAGGCTGAACGCCTTTATCATCTTTTTTTATTTAATTTTTGTAACCAGCATCTTAACTGGTATCAAGTTAAGTGAGATTTTAAACTCTGCGGATCAATCAAGATCGTTTGTTTTGCTTCTCTTTTAACTTGTCTTTATTATATCATGACTAGTATTGTTATGTCAATACTTTTTTCAATTTTTTTGATTTACTTTTTTGAGTAAATCGTGATATAATAATACCAATCGGATTGGACTTGTATGTCTTATCCTTTTGACAGTTATAATTATACAATACTAGTATTGCTATGTCAATACTTTTTTGAATAAATTTAGGAGTAATTTTATATGTATAACATTGTAAAAAATCAAGATGATCTTATCTTACAAATAAAGCACTATATGTTAGATAATAAGTTAAAGCAAAAAGACATAGTTGCCCGTACTGGACTATCTAAACAAACTATAAGCAATCTGTTAAACGGTAGGAGTAAAAACATGACACTAGACACTCTTTTTATGCTTTTAAATGCTTTAGATTGTAATCTGTCTGTATCTTTAAATAAGAAAGATAATACAGATAACACCAGCAAAGATCAATAATGCTGTTTACTCTGCCGTATGCACCTATAAGCACTTATACAGTCATTTAAATGCTTTAGAATGTAACTATGCAAAGAATGATCTTGTAATATAGAAGAAACACGTATGAATCAGCATTGTAAATACAGTATATAAGTATATCTACTATAGTATGGTGTATAGTACTTGTCTATGCCGTAGGTGTACTATTATATAGTATAGTGCATATATGCTATATTTATATATTATGTCATAGGTGTATATGGTGTATAGTTGCATGTTATACTATTATATGCATTTATATAGTTGTTGTAGTTTGGATCTAGTTTTGCGTGGTAGTATGAGATATACTATCGTGTTATGTTTGTATATGTATTTGTTTATGTATGATAGCTTGATCTTGTATGATTGCTATATATTAATTTGTTTAGTTTATATTTTAATTTGTGTAGTTATCGCAAGTGTTGGAAGTCTGCCAAACATCGAACGCTTGTTTGGTTAGTAGTGTAGCATGGTTTGGCTGTGCTGTCAAGTGGTATAGATAAAAATTATAGCAAGGTTGGTTGGTATAGAGTGAAGCTATAGGTGGGTTTGTGGGCGTGGTGTGGCGTGAAGTTTTATTTTGTGTTGATGGTGTGGATAGACTATCCAACACATTATGTAAAAGTGTTGGATAATAGACAAGTGTTGTGTAAATAGTCGCAAAGTAGTAGTCCTATTTTGGAATACTACGACACGTCGTAAACCATATTATATTATACAGCATCTGATACACTATCATGTAGTTTTGAATACCATGTGGAAATAGTTGGAAATTATCTGTACTCCTGATCCTGATCTTCCTACAAATTATTTACAATCATTTACAAAATCTATTTGATAAAATTATAGTATTTCAAATAGATTTTTACATTTTTAACTATGTAAAAATATGGTTGCAAAAGATCTCAAACCAGCATAACGGGGGTATGTTAACATTTACATTTTTGGAAATAACTGTCATTCTGGCAGGACGTGTTCAATCACCGTGTCAACAAAAATTTTTCGACCTTGCCTACAAAATCATCACTTTCCCAAGCAATTTCCTACACTTTCCTAGATAAACACTTTCTGCTAATTGAAAACATGTCTTCGGAGGCGTCGTCGAGCGAATTGTTTATTTTACTACTCTTTTTTCAACGCTCTCAGAGCCCCTTCTTTCAAAAATCGCACTTTTCTCAAAAATCAACCCCATTTTCCCCTTTATTTTCCACAATTCTCTCGACGACACGTTTTTGTTTTGCGCCATTTCATACAAGTTTTACCCTCAAAAACTCAAGCAATTCCTTATATTTTTCACGCCCAAATTTCACAACTTTCGCACAATTTCCCGAAACACGATTTTTAACATTTCTCGAAGCACGATTTTGACCATCGGCACCCTCATAAATCCCAGTAAATTCCTACACAAACTACCTCTCAACCTTTGCACAAAATTACTCCCAGAAAAATGCATAAATTCGATCTATCATGTCATAAAGCGATTTTATCTCCACAATCAATCGCATAAAATAATCGTCACTTCTGCTTTATAATCACTACAATTTTAACAATTTTGCCTACGAAATTGGTGACACCCTATATCGAAGGTTCTCAACAAAGATATGCACAAAAATATATAAATTACAAGAAACCACTTACAAACACTAAAGAAAACAACAACTACCTCTTCTCTCATATCCTAAGTAAACAAGCAATTTATTGCGCAGTTTAGGAGAGACAGGATAAGCGTCAGCGTTCCTTCTCGACATTTCTACCGCAGGTAATATCACTTATACTCTTCCATTTCTTAGCAGATCATGTTATACTTCCATTGAGGGATTAGGCAACCCTCGGCATCTATGCCAAAAACAGACACAAATAGATGATATTAAGGTATTCAAGTTGACACCCCCAGATAATGTATCGGCAAATGCATTATCAGAATTTATACTCAGGGGAAATTTCTCTGGGCATATTTTTTACAATTAACAATCTCTCATTGCAGCAAAGTATCTTATATGATATAATCGTGTATATGGCATTGAACAAGACATTCAATGTATTCCATGTATCAATAAAAACAATCCCTCGCAAGGCAAAACATTTTAATAAGATGGAATCCCTTGAACTATCAACCAGATTTGTGACAGATAGTGAACACAAGAAATCTATCAATCAGATATTTAACCTTGTAAGCAGGGATTATTTTTATGCAAAAATTTATCTCTCATTCAACCCTATAAAAAATCGCACTCTACAAATCATAAATCCATTTTACCTATCTACCTTAACAACTCTCCATAACATACCACAAAATCCATATTTGACGGATATACTCTTTTAAACATTAAGAATCACATATAATCAACACCAACCATTATGCAGCAGATTCCCTAGTCAGACATTTGCCACAACCCATCTTAGATCCACGGTAAAAATATCTCTTCATTATACCATTAAAAAATGTACTCTGAGAGAGCAAATTTCAATTCTACTATCTTACCCTAACAAGTTATCGCCAGAACATATAAAATGGAAATTAGCATCCGATTTCTCGTCCAAACATTGCAAAAGTACCATAAGTAATTTCACACATGACCTGGCTCCCGCACTAATATCACATAAGGGGTACACTTTACATTGAAAAGATCATTATCGGCACCAGTATATATTGTACATGAAAAAGTACAATGATATTTCCTATGAAAAAATGCACCTGAGAGATCATAAATCAATTTTACACCTCTCCCCCTACCAACAATACCAATTTACCTATAGAATTGAAATTCACCACAAAAAGCTCTTCTAAATGTACAGAATCCAGTATAAAGAAAATTACATTCTACCCAGATAAAAATATAACTAACTTCCCTCATTGCACCCGTTGACAAGGTGCAAAAAGTATGTTAAAATACCAATATGCTTAAAAAGAAAACAAAGAAAGAAAGGATATATATTGTGAAGAATATGAGTAATTTCAAAAGTAATTGCAATGAAGAGACAAAATTCTCTTTCAATTTGCCACCAGGTATCACACCAGATATGATATGCCAGATAATCAATTATAGTAATCTATGTAAAGATTCTCTCAGAGAATATATGCTGGCAGATACCAGAAAAGAAATTGCAATGAAGATTCATGATTACTGGAAAGATCATTCTGAGATATTATATCCAAGATCTTCAAGATTATATATGTGGTTGTACTACAATGAGATAGCAAGAAAAAGATTACGGACATTGCAGGAAGAAAATATAAAACAATTATCATATATGATCTACATGATGACAAACAAAGAAAGGAGAAATTAAAAGATGATCAATACAATTGTCAAGACAGATAACACAGATAAAAAGAAAAGACAGATGAAAGATCAAAAGAGAAAAGAGATGAGCGTCAGCGAACACGGAATTTTTTCGTTGAGTAAGCGTCAGCGACCGAAACAAAAAATAGGTAGGGAATATTTATATTCCCGTGTTTTGTATAGATAATATGTCCTATATAGATAACACGTCTCTTATAGTTAATATTGTCGGTTGAGCGATTAAAAATTATTTGTCTAGCTATTTAGACGTGTCTATCAAATCAACACCTGTTGTACTTATGCTGAGATTTTGTCCACACACAAGTTAATAACCAAGATAGCAAAGGAGAATTATTTATGAAACAAATTAAACCCGAAGGAAAACGACAGAACTTTCATGTTATTCCACATTTTCTAATCTACAATCCAGAGTTTGGAGAAAAAAGAATATTATTTCAAATGGCGTTAGCAAACAATATGATGTTAAAATGGAATCCAGAAAAACCACCGATTCTTTATAATACAAATTTACTCGTGCGTCAAATGAGCTTTTCACAGAATTACAACTCATCAGGCATCAATGAACAAGTTAAAAAATTTATGAAATTAATTGAAGACAAAGGCTATGTTAAAAAAGTTGCATCACCAATCAAGCAGCTTACATTATATA
>ENA-OXDW01000190-OXDW01000190.1-human-gut-metagenome-genome-assembly--contig:-NODE-190-length-19145-cov-15.3362_pt1 | contig 19145 bp, 24 predicted proteins | sample MGYA00249349_ERZ652231 | MGnify/ENA primary metagenome ERZ652231 (study PRJEB26925, sample SAMN05826510) | human gut metagenome | biome: ENVO:2100002; feature: ENVO:00000062; material: ENVO:00002003... | reverse complement strand
CGAGATGCTCAGGAGTCTCGTGGGCTCGGAGATGTGTATAAGAGACAGGTGAATAACAATGTTCAACAAAATTCGATTAAAACAGGTATTGGAAGAATACAAAAAAGTTTTTGTACAGCAACAGTGGCCTGACGAAAAATATAAATGGGAAGCTATACAATACTTTCAGGAGAACTGGAATATTAATTCAGGTAATTTTGCACAGATGCTTAAGAAATCTCTGGATCCTGCTGGCAATTTGCTTGCGTCTGCGAATAACTTTCCAGCAAAAATGATTATCGGTTTTGCAGAGACCGCATCAGAAGAGGTACGTTCCATGTATATGGAACTATATGACGAAAGTAAGGATTTATGTGAAAGAATTGCTAATTTTAAAAACAAGTCCAATACATTATTGGAGCGCTATACAAATGGAGCTGCGCAACACTATCAGTATGAAAATGCAATCATGGCATATTTGTGGCTGCGCTATCCAGACAAATATTATATCTACAAATTCAGTGAAGTAAAAGCTGTCTCATCGGAACTTGAAAGTGACTATCGGTTTAAGAAGGGTGCTTATGTAGATAATATTAGAAATTTCATGGCATTATATGACGAGATATGTGCAGAATTACAGCAGGACGATGAGCTTAGAAATCTGCTTAGTTCTCAGATCACATCGACTTGTTATGCTGATCCTGAGTTAAGGACACTTACCATAGATGTTGGATTTTTCATTTTTCGTTATTGGAACAAGGAAGATTCAACAAATGTTCCTCTTTATGCTCAACCTCAAGAAGATGATGGACAGCAATACTGGTTCTTGAATGCAAATCCCAAAATGTGGAGTATGTCCAGTATGCCGGTGGGAGAAGTTCAGAATTATACTTTGTTTAATGACAATGGGAATAAGCGTAGAATCTTCCAAAACTTTCTTGATGCAAAGGCTGGAGATATGGTGATCGGATATGAGTCTACTCCGGTGAAACAAATTGTCGCTATATTTCGTGTAAATGCAGAGCAGGATGGAGAGAGAATATATTTTGAAAAGTTAGAAGGGCTCTCATCACCAATTGATTTTGCAACATTGAAAGCCTGTCCTGAACTGGAAAAAATGGAATATTTCAGTATCATTCAGGGGAGTTTATTTAAATTAACAAAGGATGAATACGAATTTATTATTGATTTGATCCGTGAAGAAAATCCAGTGCTTACAACTGCGAAAAATAAAGATGAGTATTCGAAAGAAAAATTCTTAGATGAAGTCTACATGACCGAGGCAAAATACGATCGTCTCGTAGCTGTTCTAACAAGGAAGAAAAACATCATTCTGCAGGGAGCACCTGGTGTTGGAAAGACTTATGCAGCGAAACGTCTGGCTTATTCGATGATGGGAGAGAAAGATGATGACCGCATTGAGTTTGTACAGTTTCATCAAAATTATTCCTATGAAGATTTTATGATGGGGTATAAACCAGTTGAGGATGGATTTGAACTGAAATACGGAATTTTCTATAGGTTCTGTCAGAAAGCATCGAACCATCCAGATAAAGATTATTTCTTTATCATTGATGAGATTAACCGAGGCAATATGAGTAAAATCTTTGGCGAACTATTGATGTTGATTGAGGCTGATTATCGAGAGACAAAGACAACATTAGCCTATAACGGTCTCAGTTTTTCTGTTCCAAAACGTCTACATATCATTGGTATGATGAACACTGCTGATAGAAGTTTGGCAATGATTGATTATGCACTTCGCCGCCGATTTAGCTTCTTTGATATGGAACCTGGATTTGATTCAGAAGGATTTATTAAATATCAGGAAGCATTTGCAAATGACACATTCAATACGTTGATTGACCGCATTAAGGAACTAAACAGAGAAATTGCAAACGACAAATCTCTAGGGAAAGGATTCTGTATTGGACATAGCTATTTTTGTAATACGCAAGAATGTACAGATGAGTGGATGCAAGATGTAGTTGATTTTGATATATTGCCAATGTTAGCAGAGTATTGGTTTGATGATACAGATAAACTACAGCGTTGGGAGAATATTTTGCATGGGGTATTTCAATGACAAAGGACAAGAGTATTCTGATCAATAATATTTACCATATGCTTTCCTATGCTTTTCAGACACTGAAGCAAGAGACATATGAGGATGTTGCAGTAGAATCTTTTGATGAGATGTATAATCTGCTGGCTGCAATCCTGGCCAAGGGCATAGGGCTGCAGTTGAAGCAGGGACTTTACAGAGAATATATAAGTCATCAGGAAGAATTGACGGTTATGCGTGGTAAAATTAATATGCCAGGTACAATTAAAAATAAACTGCTACATAAACAAGTACTTACCTGTGATTTTGATGAGCTTTCAGAAAATAACATGTTGAATCAAATCTTGAAAACAACAGTCATGCTTCTTTTGCGAAACGGCAAAGTAAAAGCAAAATACAAAGATGATCTGAAGAAGAAAATGTTGTATTTTTCGAATGTAGATTCTATAGAACCTACAGAAATTAAATGGTCATCGATTCGTTTTCAGCGTAATAATCAAACATATAGAATGTTAGTTAGTATTTGTCAGTTGATAATTGAAGGAATGCTGATCACAACAGATGCAGGTAACTATAGATTATCATCCTTTGTAGACGAGCAGCGTATGTGCAGGCTGTATGAAAAATTCATTCTGGAATATTACAGCAGACATTATCCAGAATTGTCTGTTAGTGCATCGCAGATTCCGTGGGCACTAGACGATGGTGTTGGAACGATGCTGCCGGTTATGCAAACTGATATTCACTTGCAACGTGGCAATACAGTGCTTATCATTGATGCGAAATATTACAGCCACACTACACAGGTTCATTTTGATAAACATACGCTTCATTTAAACAATTTGTATCAGATTTTTACCTATGTAAAAAATCGAAGCTATCAATTTGGAGAAGAAGCTCATACAGTTTCAGGAATGCTTCTTTATGCTAAGACAGAAGAAGAAATCCAGCCTGATAATGTGTATCAGATGCATGGCAGTCAAATAAGTGTTAAGACACTTGATCTGAATTTGCCATTTGCAGAAATTGCAGTGCAGATGGATAGAATTGTTGAATTACATTTTACTGGGGTAATAAAAGCTGATTAGATGAGAAAGCTGTTTTGCAACTTAAGCATTCCTGAGTTGAAACATTGTGAAATCTGAATACAAAGATGAAGTCAAAAAGTTGCAAAATGCAGGCTGTAGCGCTTAATGATGAATGAGATAAAGAAACTAGAGCATATTTAAATGGAGGATTTCAAACCAGCATGAACATACAAATATTTGGAACAAAAAAATGCAACGAAACAAAGAAAGCAGAACGTTTTTTCAAAGAACGTGGAATCAAATATCAGTTTGTTGATATGAAGAAAAAAGGCATGAGCAAAGGCGAATTCAATTCAGTAGCTCAGGCAAATGGTGGTTTAGATCATATGATCAATTGGGAAGGTAAAGATCAGAACTTGCTTGCACTGATCAAATATATTGCCAATGAAGATAAACTTGAAAAGGTATTAGAAACCCCACAAATCATCAAGACACCAGTTGTTCGAAATGGAAAGCAATCAACACTAGGATATCAACCAGATGTTTGGAAAAAGTGGAATTGATTATTTGAAGAAATGTGAAGGATTCCAATGAACAACAAAACCATAAATTATTACAACAAACACACACAATCATTTATAAATCATTTAAGTATGGTGAATTCGAAGGGAAAAGAAATGGTCGCTATTTTACAGAGAATAGATTTAAAGAATTTATTTCACACATTCCTCAATTACAGATCAAAGAAATATGGGATTATTCATGAGAATTTTAAAGGAAGAAGAAAACATGTGGACTGAAAAACAAAGAAAATTCCGGAAAAGTGTCTGTAGTAAATTAGTACTAGTTATTTTGTTACTCACGAGTGTCATAACACTTACAGCATGTAGATCATCAAATGTAAAAGAAACAACGAAGCAAACAAATAACACGAAAAAGAAATGGGAACCATTGACAATATCAAAACAAGAAAAAGCTCAGGCACAAAAAGAAGTGAAAGAAATTTCAAACATATGTCAAGACATAAAAATCAATGAAAACAAAGTTACCAAAAAAGATTTACAAACGCTATATGAAACATTAACATCCAAAGGTTATCCAGTTGCCCAGATTGGGGAAGAAAAACATAGTACGAAAAATGCACCAGTAAAATTCAAACCATCCAAGACAAGCCATGGAGAGAAATTGAAAGCATTTTATGAAAAAACAAAAGCTGGAAAACCAGCAACAATCACATTATTACAGCAAAATAGCTCCGGAGGATTTGCAAATATCAGATTACAGAGTAACAAAGGTAAAACGGAAGGAATTTTGACAACGATTTATAAAGAAGATGGAAGATTTTCTATAAGTGAAATGGTAAAATATCAGGTAAAAAAACTGGAATTAAATGAAAAAAATATGATGACTATGGAGTTTTATTTATCTGATCAGGCAGAATTACAGACGGATGGTACAATGCAATTTCAGTTATAAGGAGAATGACAATATTCTTAGTTCTTTAGAAGCACCAAATCGAAGTAATTTAAATAGAATGATTCGAATATTTGATTATTTCCGTTATGGACCAAATAAAAAGACCCCGTGATTCAAGCATCTGCAAGCAGACACCATCACGGAGACTCACACGACGGATACAGGCTAAGCGGCAACTGTAAACAGATACCAACATAAATGCACTATAAACCTGCATTCATTATAGCATGGAAAGTAACGTTGTCAACAGTATGTATACAAAAAATAAAAGGAAGAAGTGGTAAGTATGATAAGATTTAAACTAAAAAAAGAGCAAATTGAATTTCTTAAAAAGGTGTATCCTGATAATAAGCTGATTCAGAGAGTTTTGAGCTTTGAGAAAGAAGAAATTTTCGAAATGGATGAGGAGAATACATATATTGATTTCATGGATTATTTGGACGATGAGTCTGTAGCTTGGATGGATGAAAATTATGATGCTACACCACAAACAATTATGTTGGAATCAATAATAGATGATATTTTTTGTCAGACTATTTAGGACAATAAGCGGGAATCCTCGGCAATTCAATTACCGAGATGAAAGCGCAAGATTGTGCATGTCTGCACCTTAAAAATCATATAATAATCTCCCTGCTCTTGATATTAATGCCGTAATCGGCATATAAGGAATCGAAAATATGTTCGATTCCTCATTGCGCGTTTTTACTCCTCATGTTATACTATGTGTATGAAAGAAAAACTTATACATTATAGGACTTGCGTGTGTAATATCAATTACCATATGGTATGGTCGGTGAAATACCGGCGAAAGATATTAAAACCAGAAATCGAGGAATATCTTCAGGAACTGGTGCAGCAGATTGCTGCGGATAAGGGATTTACCGTCCATCTATTCGAATGTGGTGAAGGTGATCATGTCCACTGCTTTGTATCCGCTCCACCGAAGTTGTCCATAACAGCAATCGTTAAGTATCTGAAGGGGATTACTGGAAGAAAACTGTTCGAACGTTTTCCGGAAATAAGAAACCAGCTATGGAAAGGAGAGCTGTGGAATCATTCCTATTATGTGGAAACAATCGGATCTGTATCTGAGGAAAATATCCGTCGTTATATTGAACATCAGAGCAAGTCGTATTAATTCAAGATGGAATATAAATCTCCATCCACAAGAATGTCTAGGGGGAAGAAAAATGCTACTGTCGCACAGAACATCTGTAAAAATTCGGCCGGAATATTCCAATATCATAGGACATATGTGTTATGCAGCTTCTAAACTCTGGAATATCTGCAACTATGAACGTCATCATTATAAAGAATTGGGACTGGCAAAGTATCCTGACTGGTACTATCAGAAAAAAGCACATAAAGGAAATCTGTGGTACAGACAACTTCCGTCACAGACAGCGCAGGAAACCTGTAAACAGCTGGACAAAGCATGGAAATCTTTTTATGTCCTGAAAAAGACCGGAGGAATCAAAGAACCAAATCCGCCCCGTTTTAAACAGGACAATATACCTGTTACATATATGCAGATGGGAATCCGGCATGAGAAAGGTTCAGACCAGCTGCGGTTGTCTCTGCCAAAGGAACTGAAAATCTATATGGAAGAAACATACGGGATCCATGAAAAATTTCTATATCTTGAAAATAAGATTTTCAGGGACATGGATCATATAAAACAGCTGCGGATCTATCCACCGGAAAATAAAAAATGTGACATTATCGTTATCTATGAGATTGAAGAACCAGAGCAGCTTTCCCAGAATGGACATTATTTATCTATTGATCTTGGTCTTCACAATTTGATGACTTGTTATGATTCTGGAAATGGAAGGACTTTTATTCTAGGAAGAAAATATCTTTCTCTGGAAAGATACTTTCATAAAGAAATAGCCAGAGTACAGTCTGCATGGTATGCGCAGCAATCGAAAAAAGGAATAAAATATCCAAAATCATCAAAACATATCCAGAGACTTTACAGGAAAAAGCAGAATGCAGTAAAAGACTACCTTCACAAAGTGACCAGATGGATTGCCGAATATTGCAGAAAAGAAGATATCCGCTGTGTGGTTGTGGGAGATATTCGAAATATCCGTAAAGAAAAAGATATGGGGCATAAGACCAATCAGAAGTTTCACGGACTGCCATATGACAGGTTGCACATCATGCTGGACTATAAACTGAAACTGTATGGAATACAATTGATAAAACAGGAAGAAAGCTATACAAGTCAGTGCAGCCCATTATCACCAGAGGTATCAAAAAGATATGCAGAAGCATCAAATCGAAAAGAGCGGGGCATGTATATAACCAATGGAGTAAGATTTAATGCAGATGCAATAGGAGCTTTCAATATCCTGCGGAAATATCTTTCCGTATCCGGAAAGCAGAAGAAAATGTCCGTAACCGGACTAAAAAATCCAGAAATAATAAAAGTAGCTGCATAGCCGAAAGGTAAGCAGTATTGGTGTCATGGACGCACCCTGAAAAAAGGCGGTATCCCGCCAAAATTCAGATGCTCTGGTAACTTAGTTGCCGAGTAGTTCACAAGAGAAAGTGGACATTGAAACAAGACCTTATAGTCATAACAGGCCATAAGATCTTGTCACAGGAGAAAGTGGATGACGACTTAATCATCATCACGAGGTAAAAACGGTGGTCGGAATGGGTACAATTCTTCGTAAGATTCAAGCTCGGCTGCTGTTCTTGGAACAACTTGGATCAATCCAGTACAATCCGTGGTAGAACAAATATTGCACATTTCAAAGATATTTTCATCAATTTCTTCGTTCGTAAGTTCTCGTTTCTTTTTCTTATTATTCATGCATTGAAACCTCCTCGTTTCTTAGTATGTGATGATTTAAGAAAAATATTTTGTAAAATAAATCCAATAAAAGCAAAAAAGGAGATAGAAACAATGTATTATGTACCAGATGAAAGCAGAGAAAAGGCTGTCCATTCTAGACAGAATGGAAGCCTTTTCCGATAATCTCACTTGTATTAGAAACTAAAAGAAAAGCTTTTGGATCATGTTCTTTGATAAAGTTTCGAAGTTTCACTGCCTGTGAAGGACTAAGAACCGTCAGAATAATATATTTATCATCCCCTGTAAAGGCTCCGGTCGCATTTACAATGGTTGCTCCGCGCTGTAGATCATTTTGGATAAAATCACAAATACATGTTGCATTGGAAGTTACAACATGAAAGTATTTAGAACGGTTAAAACTTTCAATAAAGTTATCAATCAACGCAGAACGCATGATCAGACCAAACAAAGAATAAAGTCCTGTTTTGACGTTAAACACTAGGAATCCTGCGAGAGTAAAGATAAGATCAGAGATCATTAAGCCCTTTCCGATATCTACACTCGTATATTTTTTAAGAATCATAGCGATAACATCTGTACCACCACTAGAAGCTCCAATATTAAATAAGATTGCTGAACCAAGCGCTGGCAATAAGATTGCAAAGATCAACTCTAATAATGGCTCATTGGTAAGTGGATGACTCATAGGATAAATTCGCTCTAAAAGAGATAAACTTACAGATAAAAGAATCGTGCTGTAAGTTGTTTTTTCAGCAAAGCTTTTACCTAAGACAATCCATCCAATGATCAGCAATAAAATGTTCACAACAAAAGAAAAATCACTGGCAGAAATAGGAAGGAATTTTGCAACTAAAACGGCAATACCTGTGATACCACCAAATGTGAAATTGTTTGCAAATTTAAAGAAGTAAATTCCGACAGCCATAATGAGTGTGCTGATTGTAAGTAAGGAAAAATTTTTAAGTTTTGATTTCATAATACTACCTTCTTTGACGATTGTTTCATTTATAATGATTTCATAATTCAATCATTTATTTTAGCATGAATATTCTATTTTTCAAGAAATTCGGTGGAAATAGTGAGAAAGAACGTATTATAATTTTTGTTATGGAATCTTGCGACAAAATGGATTGGCGCAATCAAGACAAGTATTTATATTTACGTATCCCCTGTTATAACCGTAATACTTTCAGTGTTAATCTTACATGAAAAAATAACAGTGATTTCTATTATTGGAACTGTATTAATCCTTATTGGGCTTGTGATCTCACAAAAAAACTAAGACAACAGACCAGATTAAATGTATAATATGTGATAATAAAGCAAAAAAGGAGATAGGAACAATGTATTATGTACCAGATGGAACAAAAAAATGTGGATATTATGAATGTAAAAAATGTGGGAATAGATTCCTCTCATTACAGACGATGGAGAAGATTCCATGCCCAGACTGTGAGGCAGAGATTGACTATGAGATTGGACCAGATGAAAGTATGGAGGATATTTTAGATACTGCGCAGTTACTTCAGAAAATCGAGGGTGAAGAAGAAGTCGAAAAGATGGATGCTTTACTAAGCCTTGCAATCACGGGTGGAGACTGCAATTGGATTTAAAAATGTATTTTCTAAAAGACTCAGGGACCATGGACTTCTGAGTCTTTTAGATTGTTGCAATAATTGAAACAGGAAGGCAGGAAGATCAATTTATGAACGATACACAAGACAACAAATGGGACAAACTATTGCACATCAAAACCATGGGCAGAGACGACTCTCAATCCGATCAATACCGCTATCCATACGAACCAACTCCATATTCTGTACTGCAACGATTAGCAAATACAGGACTTATAAGGAAGAACAATATGCTCTTAGATTATGGCTGTGGTAAAGGAAGGGTAGACTTTTTCTTATCCTACCAGACAAGATGCCGTTGCCTCGGAGTTGAATATGACGAACGCATTTATGAGAAAGTAATGGAAAATAAGAAAGAAGCCGTATCGAAAGAGAGGGTATCATTTTCATTAGCGAATGCAGAAGAATTTCAACTCCCAGAACAGATAGACCGCATCTATTTTTTTAATCCATTTTCCGTAGAGATTTTGAGAAAATCTTACATATCTGATGACGGTGGATGAGATGATGTTTACCGATGAAATTGATTGTTCCGATTTGTTTGGTGGAAATAGTGAGAGAGAACGCATTATGATTTTTGAGATTGGGCAGTAGACAGACTCAGGCCATCTAAATATTTGATACCAATATTAGAAAATTTATATATTTCTACAGAAGAATTTTTAAAGGAAATAAAGGAGTTAAAATAAAATGATAAAAGATATAATGAAAGATCCATTGTTTCTAGCACAGAAATCAACAGATGCAACAAAAGCAGATCAACAGGTAGTAGTTGATCTGTTAGACACACTAAGAGCTAATTTAGATCATTGTGTTGGAATGGCAGCAAATATGATCGGCGTTAAAAAGAACATTATCGTAGTAGCAGTTGGGCCATTTCAGTTTGCAATGATCAATCCGAAGATCACAAAGAAATCAGGCATATTTGAGACAGAAGAAGGATGTTTATCTTTGGATGGAGTAAGACCTTGTAAGAGATATAAGGAGATAGAAGTAGATTATCTGGACCAGGATTTTAAAGAGCAGCATGGGAAATATTCTGGATGGACAGCACAGATCATACAGCATGAAATTGATCATTGCAAGGGGATTGTGATATGATTGAATTACAAACAATGAATGAAATACCAATTTATACGATCATAAAAATAGAAGCAGAAGAAGCAGAAATTCCAATGTTAACTTTTTATGTAAAAGAAGATTCTATGGATGAACCAGAAGAGATTTCAATGGAAGAATTAACAGCTTATGACAGGAATCTAGGGATTGGAGATCAGGTAATAATCGGTCCAGATGAAACTTTGTTTCCGCTAGATATGGCAGAGAATCTTGGAATGTTTGACGAAATCGATCCGTTAAGCCAGATATCAGAAACAGATCCCAGACACTGGCAGATGGAATGGATGGATAATTATATGGACGCGTTAGAAGAACTGGAGGATTCTACAACTAGGGAATAAGCCAAAATTCACGAAAATAAATCCATTAAGAGCAGAAAAATTTATGGAGATGAATGTATTTATGCAGAAATTACAGATAAAACAGAAAGCATGTTATATAGAGCAAAATGGTTCCGGCGGTCCGATCATTTTATGGGGAATGTATCCTCATCGTGGAAATGAAATAGCACATATGTGGGATTGTCTGATGGAGACAGTCAATGATCAGGATTTTCTTTTTTGTGCATTTCAGGTAAAAGATTGGAATGGTGATTTTTCTCCATGGAAGTCACCTGCTGCCTTTGGGGATGAAGAGTTTAAAGGAAATGGTCCAAAGACTTTACAATGGTTAATGAATGATTTGATTCCAGAATTAAAAGCAGATTACGGAGTAGACAGAGAAATTTATCTGATCGGATATTCCCTTGCAGGATTGTTTGCTCTATGGACAGCATATGAAACGGATATCTTCTCAGCAATTGCAAGCTGCTCCGGTTCTTTATGGTTCGAACAATGGGATGAATATGTGTTGCATCATCAAATAAAGCATGAAAGCAATATCTACTTAAGCCTTGGAGGAAAAGAAGAAAAAACAAAGAATCCAGTCATGGCAAGAGTTGGAGATCGAACTAGAACACAGGAACGAATTTTGCGCAATGATCTTAAGGTAAAGCATACAACATTAGAATTTAACAGCGGCGGACATTTTGCTGATGCCCAAAAGAGATTAGCGAAAGCTGTCAAATGGTTATTAGAATGTACTTAAGTCTTGCAGACATTAAGAAATCCAGAATTAAGGAAACAGACGGTAGGAGTTGTTACATTTAATATCAACCGGATGTTTGGAAAAAGCAGAATTGATCAATTGAGGAAAGTACAAATGAAAAAAGAAGAATTTAAAAAAGTATTAATCTTATCAGCAAGTCCAAGAAGAAAGGGTAATTCTCAGATTTTATGTTATAAATTTGCAGAAGGCGCCAAAAGTACAGGTCATCAAGTCAAGATGATTCGCCTGTCAGACAAAAAAATTAATTTTTGCATAGCTTGTGATGCATGTATGAAAAATGGAGGATTTTGTGTTCAACGAGATGATATGGGAGATATTTTAAAAGAATATCAACAGGCAGATGTATTAGTTTTGGCAACACCAGTTTATTTTTATGGAATTTCAGCCCAGATGAAAACATTCATTGATCGTACATATCCAATTTGGCAGAATTTAGGACACAAAGATGTTTATTATATTATTTCTGCAGGATTAGGAGAAGACATTATAAAAAGATCCTTAGGGGATTTGGACGGATTTGTCGAGCATTTGGATGATTCAAAAGTAAAAGGAAGAATATACGCAACAAATGTTATGGATGCAGGGCTTGTGAAAGAACAAGAGGACTTATTAGAACGTGCTTATGAAATGGGCAAATCAATATAATATATAAGTAGTTTGGAGAGGATTCCAATGAACAACAAAACCATAAACTATTACAACAAATACACAAAATCATTCATACAAACAACAAGATCCGTAGACTTTACAAACATACAAAATAAATTTTTATCTTATCTTCCATCGGGCGCATCCATCTTAGATTTCGGGTGCGGTTCCGGACGCGATACAAAATATTTTATAAAGCGAAACTATAACGTAACGGCGATTGACGGATCCGAAGAGATTTGTAAGGAAGCCTCAAAATATACAGGAATCAAAGTAAAACAAATGTTGTTTGAAGAATTAAATGACCAGAATATTTATGATGGAATCTGGGCATGTGCATCAATTCTTCATTTATCAAAAAATGATCTTTTTCGTGTATTCCATAAGATGAACCAAGCATTAAAAGAAAATGGAATCATTTATACATCATTTAAATACGGCGAATTCGAGGGAGAGAGAAATGGGCGTTATTTTACGGATTTTACAGAAGATTCATCGAAAGAATTTATCTTGCAGATCCCTCAATTACAGATCAAAGAAATATGGACAACAGGAGATGTCAGAGAAGGACGAGGTGATGAACGATGGTTGAATATCCTGATTTGCAAGGGAAAAATATCTTAGAAATTGAGCCAAAATATTATAACAATCTAAATATCGATGGATTTTCTAAAATGATGAAAAGTCCATCCTATTGCTATAAATTTTATTGGCTGGAAGCGATCATACAGTTAATCTCTGAGGGAAAAACAGAATCGACATTTGATGAGATCATAGATGAGATGATCACAAATGCATGGTATTCTGTAAGAGAGTTCCATATTCACTTAAGTGGAATGCCACTGGACGGGCAGATCAAGGATGGATTGGAGAGAGCAGTTCTTTTGCTAACAGAGCTTAGTGAATTATCAGCGAATGCTTCGAAAGTAGAGATTAAAAATGCGATCAAGCAGTATAACAAGGAATTAAAAACGACGAAAGAACAGCTGACTCATATGGTTCCATACCGAGCATTAGCAGGCTTTTTTACGAGGAGTAATGAAAAAGTAAATTGGAATAGTGCAAATCGCATGACAGCGTATATTCAGAAATTTAATAAAGAAGTCTTAACTCTTCCATACATATTAGGAACAAGCAGCAAGTTAAAAAAAGAAGTATACTTCCAACAAGACTGGATCAAGATGATTCAGGATCATACAGTCAATATTCTAGGCTGGATTCAATACGAGAAGGTAAAATGGCTGCAGAACAATAATCCAGAAGTTCCCGGTCTGGTATATAAATTAACCCCAACAGAAGAAAAGGTACGAAAACTCAAAAAAGTAAGAGATCTCTGGCAAGATATCATGGAAGTTCAAGAAATCAGAGACGTCTTTACTGGACAACCTGTGAAGAAGAAAAAATACGATATTGATCATTTTATTCCATGGTCATTTGTTATGAATGATGAACTTTGGAATCTGATGCCGATGGATGCATCACTAAATTCATCCAAGAGTAATCGATTACCAAAATGGAATCCGTTTTTTCAGAATTTTGCACAAAATCAATATCTGATGTATCAAATGATTTATGATGATATGGGAATCTATAAAAGATTTAAAGGCTGTTATAAGGATAATCTTCATTCTATCTGGGCGGGACAGGAATTATATCGAAAAGGAAATTCAAAAGAGATGTTTTATAATATACTTGAAAAGAATATGATACCTGTATATGATTCCGCACGTCGACAGGGGTATGAAATATGGGATTATTCATAAGAATTTTAAAAGGGCAGAAGAATATGTGGTCAGAAAAGCAAAGAAAATATCAGAAGAATATATATAGTAAATTAATGCTAGCTATTTTGTTACTCGCAAGTGTCATAACACTTACAGCATGTAGATCATCAAATATAAAAGAAACAACAAAACAAACAGATCATAAGACAAAAAAGTGGGAACCATTGGTGATAACAAAGCGAGAAAAAGCTCAGGCACAAAAAGAAGTTAAGCAAATTTCAGACATTTGTCAAAACATAAAAATCAATGAGAATAAAGTTACAAAAAAAGACTTACAAACATTATATGATACATTAACATCCAAAGGTTATCCTGTTGCCCAGATTGGGGAAGAAAAACATAGTACAAAAAATGCACCAGTAAAATTCAAACCATCCAAGACAAGTCATGGTGAGAAATTGAAAACATTTTATGAAAAAACAAAAGCTGGAAAACTAGCAACGATAACATTGTTACAGCAAAATAGTTCCGGAGGATTTGCAAATATCCGATTACAAAGCAACAATGGAAAGACAGAAGGAATTTTGACAACAATTTATAAAGAAGATGGTAAATTTTCTGTGAGTGAAATGGTAAAGTATCAAGTGAAAAAATTGGAATTGAATGAAAAAAATATTATGACTTTGGAATTTTACTTATCCGATCAAGCAGAATTACAGACGGATGGTACGATGGAATTTCAATGTAATTGAATGTTAAATTTTCGCCATTCGTTGCATAGAAATGCATCAAACAGCAGATAATACCATCATAAAAATTTCCAAAGTAGAAAGGAACTTATATCATGGTATTAAAAGAGACAGAAAGAACAGCAATTGAAAACCTAAGAACACAGGAGAAAAGCTGCATAGAAAAGTATCAAAAATACGCACAGCAGGCGATCGATCCAGAACTTAAAAATCTTTTTGAACAGTTACACAAAAAAGAGCAGACACATTACGATTCACTCACACAGGTCTTAGATGGAACAGTACCGTCAAGTGACTGCAATGACAGTGATGGAAGAGACTATGAACCAAGAGCAATCTATACAGCAGCGAGTCAGTCCGAAGATAAGATGCATGATGCATTTCTTGCAACTGATGCAATTGGAACAGAGAAATTGGTTTCCGGAGAGTATAATACAAATGTATTTATGTTTGGTGACAGTGATCTTAGAAAGTTAATGGCTGACATTCAGGTAGAAGAACAGAATCATGCCGAAATGCTGTATAAATATAAGACGGCAAACGGAATGCAGTAATGCAATAGCTATATGATAATTTTAAAGGACTCAGGAGCCGTGGACTTCTGAGTCTTTTGTTGTATATCGATGATGTATGGATTGGATAAGATATGAAAATATGATAAAATGATGTAAATATAGTACTATACAAGAGAGGATAAATAAAAAGATAATGAAAACAGAACATCATACATTAACAAAGACCTGGGTTGTAGCAGCACTGGCAAGTTTATGCTGTATTCTATGGGGAAGTGCTATTCCGATGATCAAGACAGGATATCGACTGTTACAAGTAGATACGACAAACACAGCCAGTCAGATCGTATTTGCAGGAATAAGATTTGCGTTAGCAGGACTTTTCGTCTTGATTTTTGCTTCTATACAGGAAAAGAAAGTGACATTGCCCGATGGAAAGATTCTAAAATATGCAGTTCCTGTCTGCCTTGCTGAAACTGTAAATATGGTAAGTTACTAAGATTCCACGTATTTATGCGGGTTTGTAGAAGTGGTTAAGAGTGGTAAAAAGTACTTAGAAGCGGTTTACTCATACATTACTTATACATCGCATCTTTATTCAAACATACTATTTTATTTTTAATATTTCGTTCATTAACCATTCTGGTTTCCTCCTAGTATATACATCTTCTGTCATATCTTCGATTGCATGACCTATTATGTATTTAATTGCATATTCATTCAAATCAGCATTTTTCATCATAGTTGTGAAATGTACACGTCCGTCGTGACATCTATGTTCTGGATTTAGTTTTAATTGTTTTTTAATATTATTAAATCTATATCTATATTTATCATATGTTAGTTTTAAACCACTATTACACTTACAACACTCTACAACATTTATTAAATATTCGCTATTAAGTGATTTAGCCTCATCATACCTTTTTTGGATAAGAGGTCTTATTATAGGATGAATTGGAACGATCCTATCTTCTCCAGCATCTGTTTTCATTCCCCCTTTAATGAACCAATTTTTTAAATCTACATTTTCCATTCGTATTAAGCCTAATTCTTGTGGGCGCCATCCGCTATAGCATTGAATTAATAACACATCAACATATTTTATTTTATATAAATTATCCCATAATTTTTTGATTTCTGCAGGTGTAAAATCAATATGATCTTTTTTATTTTTCTTGACCTCTTTTCTCACTTCTTTAGATAAATTAAATTGTCTAGCATAATTAGTGTCAGTTAAATCATACTCCAAAGCATAATCGAATAATAAATTAAAAATACTTTTTATTTGTCGTTTAATATTAGGCGAGGCCATATTTTTTTCATCATTTTTCATTATATAGGCATCTTCGATACAACCTTTTATATGTCGAACATGTACGTCTTTAACTTTCATATTATAAATCATACTGACGTACTTCCATGGACTTTCAATATTACGAATAGCAGAATCGCTTTTTAAATGTTTAAAATATTCTACAGACCATCTATCATATAACTCCTTAACAGTGATATCTTTATCTATATCATACGGATTCTTATGATATTCCACCAAAGCTGCATATGCATCGTTATATGTTTCAAAATAGGCGTTAGGTTTTAACAGCTTTGATAAGAACTTACCGTCATTAGTCTTACCTGCTGGAACCATAGCTCTATATGGTTTTCTAAGATTAGGATTCTTAAGTTTTGTGATCTGACCAAAACCGTTAGGTAAACGTTTTCGTCTATTACTTTTCCGTCTAATATTCGACATTTTTTTATTATTTAAGACATACCCACAGTGCGGACACATAATCGCAGAATCACTTACTTGTAAATTACATTCTGGACATTTAATTAACATATATTAACCTCCTTGTATATTTCCATAACTTACCATTGAAATTTACAGCTCGATTGTATATCTTGATATAGGAGTGTGTCAAATCATACATCGGGAAAAAGGAGGTTTATGGTACGAGAAAGCGAGCATTTATGCCCTTTGTGCGGAGGCGAATTAAAATATTTGGGACACGTCCGGCGAATCATGAAAACTGGTAGTGGACACTCAAAATGGATAGAGGTTAGACGTTTAAGATGTACAGAATGTGGAACTATTCATAGAGAACTACCAAATTCTTTATTACCATACAAGCATTATTCGACTAATATTATAAATCGAGTAGTGTCTGGCGAGATTACACCAGATATATTAGAGTATGAGGATTATCCGTGCGAACTAACTATGAAACATTGGACCGAAGAATTTACAAAAGATAATTGACCGACTTCTTTTTTACTATCCGTAATAAGACGCCTAGAATAGTCGTTGAAAGGAGGTAGAAGTAGATGAATGTAATTGAATTTCCTCAAGGATCTGTACCTGTATCTGTTGCAGCTAAAGTTTTTGGTAAAGATCCTTCCTGGGTAAGAGCAGGCATTATATCAGGATGGTTACCCATTGGGAAGGCTACTAGAAACGGACAACTAGTCACATCAATAGACGATATGGATTCTAAGCAGGGAAGAATTAATTTTTATATTTCTCCGAAACGACTATGGGAAGAAACAGGTTACTTATGGGATGGAACGAGGTGAGTTAAATGGGAACAAAGATACGTCCGGAATTATCGAAGAAAAATAAGTATTGGATTCCGAGACATAGATATTATGAATTGAAACACTTCTGCTTACAATATCCAGAGTGGAAAGAACAGTATACTAATTTAAGCAGTGTTACAACACCGAAACTAACGGATAGAGTTTTTAGAAATATAGGACATCATAGTGATCCGACAGAAAGATGTGCTGAACGAAAGATATTTTATCAATGTCGTATTGCAATGTTAGAACAGGTAGCAGTCTTGACCGATAAAGATTTGGCTAAATATATTTTACTGGCTGTTACGTGCGGACACTCTTATACATATTTAAAAGCTAAGTTAGATATTCCGTGTAGCAAAGACACTTACTACGACAGGTATAGAAAATTCTTTTGGATATTAAGCGACTTAAGAGATTAGTCAGGGCTCCTTCGGGAGCTCTTTTTATATTCGCGATAAAAACATATCTTATTATGAGAAGAAACAAGTAGCTTAACTAGGTCAAAGCGTCAGAGTAAAATCTGAAGAAAGCCGACTCAAACTCGGTGTTGGTTCTTCTTAGAGAAAACAACTATTAGATGACTAATGGCTATGGGCAGTGTAAAGCCTATCCAGGTGGGAAGCAGGAAGTAGGGCTGATAGTCTAATAGCGAGATACACTTTCTCTTTTCTTTTTCGCGATAATTACAAACTCTATTATGAGAGAATAGTTAGCTCAGTTGGTAGAGCGCTACGCAAGTAGAGGTCGACAGTTCGAATCTGTCACTATTTTCTTTTTGTTTTATTAACTATATGTCAAGGAGGTATCTTATGAAGAAACGAAGATTAAAACGATACGTAAAATCTCACAAATCATTATTTTTAACATTAGCGGCATCGACAGGTGTGGTTTTGACAGGTATATTTGCAGGAACAGGGGCAATTAAAGCTAACAAAATAATCAAATCGGAAGAAAAGAAAGCTGAAATAGGAAACGTAGAATTAACAAAGACTGATATTTTTCTTTTGACTTGGAAGTGTTATATTCCAGCAGTAGCGTCTGGCGTAGGTAGTATTGCATGCATATTTGGTTTAAATGTATTAAATAAGAAACAGCAGGAACAATTGATCAGTGCGTATGCTTTGTTAAATAATACTTATCACGAATATCGTAAGCAGGTTATTGAGAGATACGGAGAGGAAGTAGATGAAGAAATTAGAGAGAATTTGGGATATGCTGCGATTGGTGAGTGTTCTAATATCTGTAGAATCGATTGTGATTATCCGGATGAAAAAGCCATTTTTTATGATCCAATCTCTGGGAACTCCGTGGTGAAATATGAACGAGAAGTAATGGCTGCGGAATATCATTTAAACCGTAATTTTATAATTGCTGGTGGGGTAACTCTTAATATGCTGTATGATTTTTTAGGATTACCACAGACTAAGGAAGGAGAAGAATTGGGTTGGAGTTTATGCGATGGTTATTGTTGGATAGACTTCGAACATACGTTATTATCTAAAGACGATGGTGGTATGCCTGTATATTCTATCGATGCAGTATTTTCTCCACATGACGAGTATGATGATTATTGATTATCAGGTTAAGTTATAGTATAATTTATTTATATTTTAAGTCACAAGGAGGAATCAGTATGTTATCTTTAGTAGCTAATGTATAGAATGTAAAAGAATAGTTATACCCTAATA
>ENA-OXDW01000184-OXDW01000184.1-human-gut-metagenome-genome-assembly--contig:-NODE-184-length-19485-cov-27.6452_pt1 | contig 19485 bp, 13 predicted proteins | sample MGYA00249349_ERZ652231 | MGnify/ENA primary metagenome ERZ652231 (study PRJEB26925, sample SAMN05826510) | human gut metagenome | biome: ENVO:2100002; feature: ENVO:00000062; material: ENVO:00002003... | reverse complement strand
AATCATGCCATTATTGTTAGCTGTTGCAATGGCTGGAACAGCGACACCCATATATGTAGCACATCCAGCAATTGTAAAGGCAGCAGTGTCTAATGCATTTGGAACAAACAAAATAAGTTTGTCAGCTGGTTCTTATACAGTTCCAGTGTCGTTAAAAAAAGCAGATGATGTTGAACAGAATTCAATGGCGGCCGGGGCTGTAGGTGAAAATGCAACATTAGAAGTAGCAGAAGATGGAACAGCAAGTTTAGAAGTTGAATTAAAAGCATTAAATCTTTATGGAATGACAGGTGCAGCAAAGGATTTAAAAGTTTATCAGGGAAACGATACAAAATCAGAAACAAAAGATGTGACTGTTGAGAAAACAGATGAAGCTGGTAATCCAACAAAGATTAAATTTACAATTCCAGAGAGTGCAAAGACAACCGATGGTATCTATCTTCATATGATGATCAGTCCGATAGCAAAGGAAACAGATGCATTTTTAAAGGTTGATTATGCAAGTCTTAAGGGAAATGAAAACGTATCAGATGGAACAAAAGAAAATACGATTCATATTGCACAGTTCGGTGGATACGATATTAAAACAACTGTTACATACAAAGATGGAAAAGTGACAGATCTTCAGATTAAAGGAGAAAATTTCGAAGGAAAATATGCTGAAGAAAATGAAAATATCTACCTTCCAAAAGCGATCAATAAAATCAAAGACCAGATACAAGGTCTAGATATCACAGATCAGAATTCCTTTGACAAAGTCGATACAGTGTCTGGAGCAACGACAAGTGCTTCCGCGATTAAAAATGCAGTTATGGAATCTCTAGGATTAACATCAAAAGAGGAAGTTCTTGCACCAGCACCAGAAACAGTGGAAGAAGGTACTTATGGGATTCAGATGAAAAACATGACAAGTACAGTAGAACATAGCTTGTCTGCAGCAAATTCTGAGAATAAAGTAACAGCAACATTAAAGGTTGATAAAAATGGAAAGATGACATTATCATATCCAGTGGTTACAAAAGAAGCAATGGATGTATTAGCTTTTAATGGGTATTATAATGGATCAGATCTGACAAAAGAAGGATCCGAAGAGACAAAAGATGGTGAGAGTGTAACAACTGTAAATATGCCATTAACAGGTGATAAACCAGAATTAACTTACAAAGCAAACTTTAAAATGTATGTACCAGCAATGAGTAATTTAAGTGGTGAACATGGCGGAATTACATTTGATCATGGAAAATTTGATACAGATGCTGTGATCACATTATATTGGGATACATTAAAAGAAAAGAAAGACAAAGAAGTGCTTTCTGATGGAATCTACAAAGTAGATGCAAAGATGTTAAAAACAAATGGAAAAGATCTATCAATGGCAAATGATGCGATCGCACATAAAGTAAAGTTAACAGTAAAAGATGGAAAATATTATGTCACATTAAACTTAAAGGCAATGAATATTCCATTCGGTGGACAGACATTCCATGGATACTTAAATAAGATTCAGTACATTGAAAATGGAACAGAAAAAGACGTTACAGTTGATCAGATTCAGAAAAACACGAATGGTGACATTGTATCCGATGAATTTGGAAGCAATTATCCTGATCTTGTAACATTCCCATTGACAGATGAAGCTGTAGAAACAGGAATCGCACCAATGCAGGTATTTATACCAATTATGGACAGCATTGCATCAGGAATGGGAACTCAGAAAATGAATCTTTCCTTAGATTTTACATCAGCCGTTAAAACAACAGCGGATGATAAAGATTTTAGCAGTGGAGATGTAACAGAAGAAGCACCAAAGAAAGAAGAACAAAAACCATCAACAACAGTTCAGAAGCCAGCTGCAACAGTCCAGAAGCCAACTGCAACACAGACGACAACGACTGTGAAGTTAGCAGCAGTTACAGGTCTGAAAGTTAAGAATTCTTCCAAGAAAACGGCAACAGTAACATGGAAGAAAGTCAAAGGTGCAACAGGATATGTTGTATATCGTGCGACAAAGAAAAATGGTAAATACAAAGCAGTTAAGACGATCACGAAAGCTTCGACAACAAAATTTAAAAATAAGAAACTGAAAAAGAAAAAGACATATTATTATAAAGTCCGTGTAATTAAAAAAGCAGGAAAGAAAGTAACATACAGTAAATATTCAAAAGCAGTTTCTGTAAAAATTAAAAAGTAACAGGAAACATATGATAAAGCCGCTGTAAATCTACAGGGGCTTTATAGTCCCCATAAAAGAGTAGAAAAAATCATGAAGAAAGCACAATATTTTCGCTTTGTCAGCTGTGTCATTTCCGTTATATTATGCTGTCTGGCCGGTTTTGCATTTGTAGATCATAAGGCAGCAGCGGATGAAAAAAATATATTAGAAGATGGAACTTATACCATGCAAAGTTTCTTAAGAAGCGCCGCATCAGATCAGGCTTCTATGGGAAATGCAGGGATTATTCAGCCAATACAATTGATCGTAAAGAATGGAACTTATACAGTAAGGGCAGAATGCAAGGCACTGAGTACAAAATTAGGAAAGCTTAATTTTACAGGATATCTTGCCCAGATGTCTTATTTTCCAAATTGGAAGACAACATCTGGAAAGATTGAGGCACCAGAAAATGAAACACCGATCCCAATAAATATAGAATCATATTTTGAAAATACATATGACAGCTATAATGATCCTAAGACAGGGACAGATTCTAGGGTAAAAGGAAAATTGTATCCACATTACATGAGTTTTCCGGTAAATTATCAACAGGAAGAAATGTGGGTTCAGGTTTATGTACCTGTTATGGAAGCAATCAGCAAAGGGAGCGGTCTTCAATATGCAAGATTTCAATTTGACTGGAGCACATTAAAGAAGGTAAGTGACGAGACGAAAATTGAGTCATCTGTTACAACGCAGCAAGACAAACAAACAACAACTACAGCAAAGGAAAGCCAAGTTAAGAAAACTACAACAAGGAAATCAAAGCTAAATATAAAGAAATTAGAAGATGGGGTTTACAGTATTTCTGGCAAGATGTTAAAGACAGATAAGAAGACAGAGTCCATGGCAAATGAAGCAATCAATCACAAGATAAAACTCACAGTCAAAAATGGAAAATATGATATAACACTTGATTTTAAAGGATTGAATATTAGTTCAAGTTACGGCTATTTAAGCAAGATCAAATACTTTACGAATACTTATAAGATCAATCAATATAAGGTACCAACAGGTTCGTTAAAAAATGTAACCGTGGATTCTTATCAAAAAGACACAAAAGGAAAGAAAGTCAGAGATTCTTATGGAAGTGATTACCCAGACCAGGTAACATTTCCATTGATATCAAAAGCAAAAAATGACGGATATGTGCCATTACAAGTGTTTGTTCCGATTATGGATGCGATCAGTCCGGGAAGTGGTACACAGGCGGTATATCTGAAATTAGATCTTAATTCTATAAAGGCAGTAAAAAATTCAAAGGAATTTGTATCAAATGATAAAAATACAGAAAAAAGCAGTACTACAATGATAACAAATTCTTCAAATACTTCTTCAGCAGGAAGCCAGGAGAAAGTTACGATTCAAAGTTCAAAATTACCAGAGACAACACAATCCAATGTACAGGGACAATCAGCTGTGGAAGAAAAAAGTTTTAATACTGATCAGGTTTCAACATCAACAAACAGTGGAAGTCAGACATTACAGGAAGATGAGGAAGAAACACCGATCATAGTACCATCGATCATGAGTGTATTACTTTCTATTCTAGGTATAGTTTATAAAGTGAAGAGCAGGGGATTATAAAAATGAAAAAACATATTGTTCAATTAAAAAACTGGATATTGATTCTAGTGGCGCTCTTGTCTTTTGGGGGTCTTTCAAAAGATGTAAAAGCAGCATCAGGAAACGTCTACAGTTGTCAGATTGCAAGAACATATCAGCATCCCGTGACTGGAAAAGTAGAAGATTCTGGAGGAAGTTCATCGAAAGCAACTGGGCAGGGAATGGTCGAAGGAGCAATATCATCCAAAGGATTATTAGAAGTAACAGACTCTGGAGATTATTATCTGACATTTCGTATAAGCCTCGTAGATTATACATCCAATCTGACTTTTTCCGTGCAGAAACGAGGAGCATCAGGATTTCAAGTAAAATCTGTGACACAGACAGCGACAGGAAAAGATAATAATGGAACAACAAAAGATTTAAGGATCAAACTTTCATCCCAAGACAGCATCATCCGCTGTTCCATGTACGTAAAACCAATGGGAAGAAATGTCATTTTTTATTTCTATCCAGGTAATTACACCACAGGAAATTCCGTAGGCATGAAAGCGTTGATGGTTACAACATCATCTTCTGATGCGCAGACATCAAACAATAACCAGACACAGACAACAGCTGACACAAATAATACAGCCAGTCAGCAGACAACAACCGCATCCCAAGGAGCTGACACACAAAGCAGTGACGATTCCTTAAGCAACGCCCAGGGACTGAGTTTATCTACGGCACCGAAGACGACCACAAAGAAGAAAACATCTTCTGAAAAGTCTGTGGGAACATGGATTTTGATCTTAACGGTTTCTATGACATTTTCAGGATTGGTCTTACTTGGAGTGGCAGCGACGATCGTTTACTATTACCGCAAAAACTGGGATAAATGGGGTGGTGATCAGGATGAATATGATGAGATTTACAACGATGAAAACTAAATTAAGAAAATATCCGAGCATTTTTTTGATCCTGTTGCTTGCAATTTCCTCTTGTTTCTTGACAGGTTGTGTAAACCAGCACCCAAAAGACAGCAAAAAGAGCAGTCAGGGAGAGAGCGTGGAAACTATGCTTGAGATCACAGATCCAAAGGAAAAACAGGCAGTGTTAAATGCAAAGGCGAAAGTCAAAGCATTGTCAGGCAATCCAAGGATCGTCGCAACATCTCCGGCTGTTGCAGATATTTGTGACAAGCTGGATCTTGATCTTGTCGGTGTACCAAAGAGCAGTGTTTCCAAAATTCCATCAAGATACAAAAAGGTAAAGAAAGTCGGACTTGCCATGAGTCCCGATATGGAAATCGTATCTTCTTTAAATCCTGATTGGATCTTAGCTCCTTCTTCTCTGGAAACTGACTTAAAACCAAAGTTTGAAGAACTGAAGAATACGGAGTATGCATTCTTAAATCTAAGAAGTGTGCAGGGAATGTACCGTTCGGCCCAGGAATTAGGGGAAATCTTTGGGAAGCAGCAGGAAGCCGAGAAGATGACCAAAGAGTTTACAACATTTTATAAAAGTTATACAAAACGAAATAAAAATAAAAAACATCCCAAAGTTCTCGTATTGATGGGACTTCCAGGAAGTTATGTCATTGCGACAGAGAATTCCTATATTGGAAGTCTGGTCAAACTTGCCGGTGGTGAAAATGTTTACCAGAATACGGATCAGGAGTTTTTAACCGTCAATACCGAGGATATGAAGAAGAAAGAACCAGATATCATTGTCCGTGCGGCACATGCACTTCCAGATCAGGTGACAAAAATGTTTAACGAAGACTTTGAAACTAACGATATCTGGAAACATTTTGATGCTGTGAAGAACAAACGGGTTTATGACCTGACATATGAATACTTTGGAATGAGTGCAAACTTCAAATATAAGAAAGCATTAAGTGAATTAGAAAAAGATTTTTATCAGAATACAAAAGGAACACAGGAGGTGAAAGAATAAATGTTTTTCAAGAAGGTAAAAAAAGCAGACCTTGAAGCAGTTAGTTCGAGGAATGCCGATCAGGAGAGGCAGGAAAATAAAATGATGCGAGCATGGATTTCCTTTGGGGTTGTCATTATATTGTTAATTCTTTTATTCTTTGCCTCTATTAATATCGGAAGTCTGAAAGTTGGATTTGGGGAGCTCCTTTCTGGTCTGTTTGTCAAATATAACAAAGACGTGGCAACGATCTATGATCTGCGTTTTCCACGAATCATCATTTCAATGTTAGCAGGAGCGGCCATTGCGGTTTCTGGTGTGTTATTCCAGGCGGTATTGAAAAATCCACTGGCAGATCCGGGAATTATCGGTATCTCAAGCGGGGCAAGTTTTACCGCTGTCATTATTACGGCATTTGCACCAACACTATATTTCTTCACACCGATCGCAGCATTTGCAGGTGGTGTGGTCGCATTTTTCATGGTGTATTGTTTGTCATGGAAGGGTGGCTTAAGTCCGATGAGAATTATCTTAACTGGTGTGGCAGTAAACAGTTTATTTACTGGGTTATCCAGTGCCTTAAATTCTATGTCCGGCGGGGACAGAACTGGTGTGGCAGCAATCGTTGAGGCGAATATCACACAGAAGACATGGGATGATGTCACAACATTGCTTCCATATGTGGTTGCAGGATTATTCCTTGCAATGTTATTTACACAGGAATGTAATCTGTTATCTCTGGAAGATAAAACCGCAAGAAGCTTGGGAGTGAATGTCAATGTCACAAGAATCGTGATCTCACTTGTTGCAGTCTTACTTGCAAGTATTTCCACAGCCGTTGCAGGTGCGATCAGCTTCCTTGGATTAATCGTTCCACATATCGGAAGAATTTTAGTCGGAAGCAACCATAAGATGCTGATCCCGTTTTCCGCATTTTTTGGGGCATTTACATTTTTGCTGGCAGACACGATCGGACGTACGATCGCAGCACCAAATGAAGTCAGTGCTGCCGTGATCATGAGTGTTGTCGGTGGTCCGTTCTTTATCTTACTATTAAGGAGGTCTGGAAGATATGGCAAATAAAGAAGAACTCCTTGCAAGATTACAAGAAGAGAAGCCAGCGATGGAAGTCAGGGACTTATCCTTTGCATATGGAAGCAATCAGATTCTAAAAGATATTTCCTTAATGATCAAAGAAGGTAAGATCACAACGATCATGGGAGCCAATGGATGTGGAAAATCAACACTGTTTTCTCTAATGACAAAGAATCTGAATCCAAACCGTGGAAAAGTTTTTCTGCATGGAAAGAATATCAAGAATTTAAAGTTAAATGAATTTGCAAGAAAAGTATCGATCGTTCATCAGTATAATCAGGCGGCCGATGATATCACCGTGGAACGACTGATCTCTTATGGTCGTACCCCTTATATGAAATTAATGGGCGGCAAAAGTGAGGAAGATGAGAAACTGATAGATCATGCGATCGAAGTGACAGGACTTGAGGAATTCAGGAACCGCGAGTTAAGTCAGCTTTCTGGTGGCCAGAGACAGCGAGTCTTTATCGCAATGGCATTGGCACAGAACACGAAGATCTTATTTCTTGATGAGCCAACGACGTATCTGGATATCCGTTATCAGTTGGATATTCTGCGACTAGTCAAGAAATTAAACAGGGAATACGGAATTACGATCGTGATGGTACTTCATGAGATCAATCAGGCCATTCATTTTTCTGATGAAGTCATTGGATTAAAAGACGGAAAAGTGTTGGTACAGGGAGATCCAAAGGATGTGATCACAACTGAAAGTATCAGTGAACTTTACGATGTTCATTTAAATGTAGCAGATATCGATGGACAGAAATTTGTTCTGACAGTATAGAATATTAATGAAAAGGAGATGAAAAATATGAGAAAAAATCCGATCCGATATGTGTGGATGGCACTTGGAATTTTATGTCTGGTGCTTGGGACGATAGGGGTTGTACTTCCAATTCTGCCGACGGTTCCATTTTACATGGCAACAGTGTTTTGCTTTGCAAAGGGTTCAAAAACACTTCACGATTGGTTTTTAGGGACAAGTCTTTACAAGAAACACTTGGAAAGCTTTGCAAAAGAGAAAGCAATGACGAAGAAAACAAAGAGATCCATCATTGCGATGGTAACGATCTTAATGGCAATCGGTTTTATTATGATGAACAACGTACCGATCGGCCGTGTAGTTCTTGTGATCGTGTGGATTTTTCATTTCTTATATTTTGGATTGAAAGTAGAAACTGTCAAAGAAGAGAAAGCAAAGGAAATAATATATGATTAAAACAAGATTGGTAAAATTACTTTCCCATACAAAAAAATATATTGTACAGATGGTCCTGTGGCAGTGGATCGCATTATTAGGGCAGATCGCAGCGATCTTTTCCATTGGAAGAATGGTGGACTGTATTTTGATGCACCAGATGAGTGATCAGGTGATCCTTACAACATTTATGGTTTTGGTGGTTGCAGTAGCGATCCGTTTCTTATGTGATCAGATGGCAACAAGGGCGTCATTTGCAGCAAGTGTTGATGTGAAAAGAATTTTACGAGAAAAGATCTATGAGAAATTGTTATGTTTAGGGGCTTCTTATCGGGAACATGTTTCAACATCAGAAGTCGTACAGATGAGTACCGAAGGCGTGGAGCAGCTTGAAATTTATTTTGGGAAATATCTTCCGCAGTTGTTTTACAGCATCTTAGCACCAGTAACATTATTTATCATTTTATCCTTTATCAGTTTAAAGGCAAGTGCGGTACTGCTGATCTGCGTTCCATTGATTCCGATTTCAATCGTTGCGGTGCAGAAACTCGCAAAGAAATTATTGAATAAATACTGGGGACTATACACAACACTAGGAGACAGTTTTCTTGAGAATCTTCAGGGAATGACAACATTAAAGATCTATCAGGCGGATGAAATGAAAGCGGTCGAGATGGATGAGGAAGCGCAGAATTTTCGTAAGATCACAATGAAAGTTTTGACAATGCAGTTAAATTCAACCAGTGTCATGGACATCATAGCCTACGGTGGTGCCGCTGTCGGAATGATCACAGCGATTCATCAGTATATTGCTGGAAATATCACGCTTGGTGGAACTTTGATCATCTTGTTGTTAGCTTCAGAATTTTTTATTCCGTTAAGATTATTAGGATCATTTTTCCACATTGCGATGAATGGTATGGCAGCCAGTGATAAGATCTTTGGATTGCTTGATCTTAAAGAAGTAGAGAGTGGAGAATCATATTTTCCACAGGTAGAGCTGGATATTTCATTGGATGATGTGCATTTTGCTTATGAGAAAGACCGTGAGATCTTAAAGGGAATCACAATGAATTTCCCTGCAAATAGCTTTATTTCCTTTGTTGGTGAATCTGGCTGTGGAAAGAGTACACTGGCTGGCATTTTAACAGCGAGAAATCGTGGATATTCTGGAAGTGTCAAGGTGGGTGGTGTGGATATCTCACAGATTCGGGAAGAAGAATTGATGGCACATATGACAAAGATCACACATAATAGTTATTTATTTGCAGGAACAGTCGAAGAAAATCTCCGTATGGCAAAACCAGATGCCACAAGAGAAGAGTTAGAACATGTACTTGAGAAAGTGAATCTTCTTGCATTCTTAAAAGAACAGGATGAACTTCAAACCGTTCTGTTAGAGAAAGGGGAAAATTTCTCTGGTGGACAAAGACAGCGTCTGGCACTTGCAAGAGCGCTGCTGTTTGATACGCCGATCTACATATTTGACGAAGCGACATCCAACATTGATATGGAAAGTGAAGAAATGATCATGAATGTTATTCGGGAATTATCAAAGACGAAGATGATCTTGTTTATTTCCCACAGATTATCCAATGTTGTAGATTCTGACTGTATTTATATGATGAAAGACGGAATTGTTGCAGAAGAAGGAACACACGAACAATTAATGCGTAAAAAAGGTGTATACCAGCATTTATTTGATAAGCAGAAGGAACTGGAATCTTATGCTGCAAATATGTCATGGAATGAGTCTTTAAAGAAGAAGGTGGTGTAAGATGGAAAATACAACAAAACAAAGAAGAAGTTCCATAAAGATTATGGGGAAAATGATCGGTCTTGTAAAACCACTGGCACACATTATGACAGCGGCAGTGCTTCTTGGAACCTTAGGGTATCTGTGTGCCATTTTCCTGACGATCACAGCAGGACATGGTGCACTTCTTGCTATGAAAGGGCAGCGTGTGACGAAATATCTGATTATTTTGGTGGTTTTTGCAGTGATGCGTGGAATCCTCCATTATGCAGAACAGTATTGTAACCATTTTATTGCATTTAAACTGTTAGCGATCATCAGACATCAGGTATTTGCGGTACTTCGGAAGCTTTGCCCAGCTAAATTAGACGGCAGGGAAAAGGGGAATCTGATTTCAATCATCACAACCGATATTGAATTATTAGAAGTATTCTATGCACACACGATCTCTCCAATCATGATCGCAATTTTAACTTCATTGATCATGGTCGTATTTATCGGAAGATTTCATGTCTATGCAGGAATCTTTGCAGTCTGTTCTTATCTTCTGGTAGGCTGCGTGATCCCATTAAGAAATGGAAAAAAAGGTGGACAAAAAGGAATGGAATTCCGAAGCGGATTCGGAAACCTGAACAGTTTTGTCTTAGAATCTCTCCGTGGAATAGACGAAACGATTCAGTATGGACAAGGTAAAAAGAGAAAAGCACAAATAAGTGAAAAATCCATTGAATTAGGAAAAATGCAAAAAGACCTGAATCGCATGGAAGCTATGCAAAGAGCTGTCACAGACTTTGTGATCCTTTGCTGTTCGTTTGGAATGTTCTTTTTAATGTATCATTTATATCAGGCAGGAAATGTTACATTTGATGCTATGCTGCTTGCAACGATCGCTATGATGGGTTCTTTTGGTCCAGTAACTGCATTGTCAAGCCTGTCAAACAATTTAAACCAGACATTAGCAAGTGGAGAAAGAGTGTTATCCTTACTCGAAGAAGAACCAATGGTAGAAGAATCAGAAGGAGAAGCTGATATAAGTTTTGAAGGTGCATCCGTAGAAGATGTAACCTTTGCCTATGATGAAGAAGTCATCCTAAAAGACTGCAACATCAATATGAAACAAGGAAAAGTCATCGGAATCTGTGGAAAAAGCGGCTGCGGAAAGTCCACACTGTTGAAGCTTCTGATGCGCTTCTGGGATGTAAACAAAGGAAACATAAAGATTTCAGAAGAAAACGTGAAAGAAATCCCAACTAAGACACTAAGAAACACACAATCCTACGTAACTCAGGAAACCGAACTCTTCCACGACTCCATCGCCAACAACATAGCGATCGGAAAACCAGGCGCAGCAAGAGAAGAAATCATAAAAGCCGCCCAAAAAGCCTCCATCCATGACATGATCATGTCCCTGCCAAATGGCTACGACACCGAAGTCGGAGAACTTGGAGACACCCTGTCTGGTGGAGAAAAACAAAGAATCGGAATCGCCAGAGCCTTCTTACACGACAGCCCGATGTTATTACTAGACGAACCAACAAGTAACTTGGATTCATTAAATGAAGGAATTATTCTAAAATCGTTAAAGGAAGAAAGTCAAGGAAGAACCGTGGTACTAGTATCTCATAGAGAATCCACGATGGGAATTGCAGACGAAGTGTATCATATGGATGCAGGAAGAGTTTCGTAAAGAAGTGAAAAGTGAAGAATGAAGTATCTTATCTGTAAGTAGTGTATACTGAAAGATTTGAGTGTATAAATAGAGAAAGAACAATGTATTAGGGTCAAGCCGTCAATGAAATTCGTTTTTCTGACCCTAATACATTGTTCTTTCTCTATTTATACATCAATAACCTTCAGTATACAATTTAATCAATTCCACAACAATATCAACACACATATCCATTCCTTCAACGCTAATATGTTCATAAGGTCCATGATAAGCATGTCCACCAGTTCCAAGATTCGGACAAGGAAGTCCTCGAAAACTTAACTGACATCCATCTGTACCTCCGCGAATTGGCAGAACCAATGGAGCCACACCAGCATTTTCACAAGCCTTCTTTGCATTTTTGATCAAATGAGGACAATCCTTAATAATCTCGGCCATATTTTGATACTGATCCGTAATGGTTAAAGTAACGCAACCATTACCCCATTTTTCGTTCATATTTTTCGCGATCAAACGTAATGTCTGTTTCTTCGCCTCAAACAACCCCCGATCATGATCTCTCACAATGTAATGTAATGTTGCATGACTCACATCACCATTCATATCGATCAAATGATAGAATCCCTCATAATCTTCCGTGTTTCTAGGAGTCTCCATAGAAGGTAGACAAGAGTTGATCTCCATAGCTACAAGTGAGGCATTGATCATCGTATCTTTTGAAGAACCAGGATGTACATTAAAACCAGTGATTTCAAACTCAACTTTACAGGCATTAAAATTTTCAAACTGGATCTCACCCTCGGTATCGCCATCCAAAGTATAAGCAAAATCAGCATCAAACCGCTTGATATCAAAATACTCAGCACCACTTCCAATTTCTTCATCTGGAGTAAATGCAATGCTGATCGGACCATGAGGAATCTCTTTACTGACCAGGCGTTCTACCATCGTAAGAATCTCAGCAATCCCAGCCTTATCATCTGCACCAAGGATCGTTGTACCATCCGATGTGATCAAAGTACGACCCTTGAGAGAAGAAAGATGAGGGAAAACTTTCGGATCAAGAACCAGACTACTATCTCCAAGAGGAAGAGCTTCTCCATTATAATTCTTCGTAAGGATCGGACGGATTGGGTGATCACAGAAATCAGAAACAGTATCCATATGAGCAATAAATCCGATCGCAGGACAGTTTTCATAGCCCTTTGTGGCAGGTAATTTGCCATATAGGTAACATTTGTCATCTAAGTAGACATCACTGAGACCAAGTTCCTTCATTTCATTTTCTAAGACTCGGGCAAGATCAAACTGACCATCAGAAGAAGGGACAGTTTGGCTGTTTTCATTGCTTGGAGTTAAAATTTTGACGTAATTTAATAAACGTTCGTAAGCTTTCATGATTATTTATTCACCTCGTGATAATTTCTTTTGCGTTTTATAAAGTATATAGATAATATAACACATATTTTCTTCAGTTTTGTAAGATTAAACAGTAAAATTAATCTTCAATTTTTTCTATATTGATGAGTGTATCAACCATCGTATTAAACTAGACTCTCGTAGTCTATGGGGATGCACCAGTTGCAGCAATCGGAATTGTATTCAAAGCAAATATGTTTATTACATTTTTACAAATGGGACTAGCCAATGAAGTTCTGCTGATCCCGTTATTGTATCTTTTAAATGCGGTTGACGGAGTCATATATGGGCAGGCATTGACAGACTATATTGCAGTGATATTGTCCACGATCATATGGAAGTAATATCAAAATAGTATAACGAAAGAAAAAGACTCCGTAAAATAGTTCGAAATACGAAATTTGTGGAAATTGATGAAAAATTAACAAATAAATAAAAAACAGTATTTATACAAATGGCTTAAAATGGTTGGATTGAAAATAGTATGTTTGTAAAAATGCTGCTTTTTTTGTGCAATTTCTACAAAAAAGAAAAGAAAATAGAAATAGAATAAATCGTTTTGCAAAAAAATCCCTTGACTTTTTGTCAAATTGGTTCTACCATATAAGTACAGTAACTGGTAGGACCAATCTTACTATGTCGCGTATACGCTGAAAAATAGGATATCGGAACCCGCTCATATTTGAAAAGAAAGGAGAGAACTTAAGATGTTCATTCACTTTTTATTAGCGATGCTTCCTATCATCTGGCTGATCATTGCATTAAGCGGATTAAAGATGGCAGGACATGTAGCCTGTCCGATCGCTTTGATCATTACAGTCATTGAAGCACTTTTTTTATGGAAGCAGAAAATTATTGATGTCCTCACAGGAGGGTTAGAAGGATTTGCAATGGCAATCTGGCCAATCTGTCTGGTTATCGTGGCAGCAGTGTTTACTTACAACTTGGTCGTACATACAAAAAACATGGAACTTATTAAAAAAATGCTTACTTCTGTATCAAGAGATAAACGAGTTCTTGTGCTGATCATCGCATGGGGATTTGGAGGATTTATGGAAGGTATGGCAGGATTCGGAACAGCTGTAGCGATTCCAGCAGGAATCCTTTGCGGATTAGGATTTGAACCAATTTTTGCAGCAACTGTTTGCCTGGTAGCCAATACGACACCAGTAGCATTTGGATCCATCGGAATTCCAACGGTTACAGCAGCAAATGTAACAGGATTTAGTCCACATATGACAGCATCTTATGTTGTATTACAACTTGCGATCATGGTAATTCTCGTTCCTTTCCTTGTTGTTTTCATCACAGGAAAACATGAAGGAGCTAAAGGAATCGGTGATTATAAAGAAATTTTATTTATTACATTGATGTCAGGTCTTTCATTCTTAGTACCACAATATCTGACAGCGAAATTTGTAGGAGCTGAACTTCCAGCAGTTATCGGATCTGTATGCAGTATGGCAGTAACGATCATCCTTGCAAAAGTAATGCTGAAAGGTAAGGCAAGTAAATTTGATGTAGAAATCGAAGATAATGATGATACTACGATGACAGTAAAAGATGCATTTGTTGCATGGAGCCCATTCATTCTTGTATTACTGTTCTTACTTCTGACTTCTACATTAGTACCAGCGATTCATGATCCATTATCAGCGATCAAATCAAATGTACCAATTTATAGTGGAGAGGGAGCAAGCCCATATACATTTACATGGGTATCAACACCAGGAGTGCTGATCTTGATCGCAGCATTTATTGGAGGATTGATTCAGGGATGTCCAGTTGGTGAGATCTTTGTTGTTTTAGGCAAGACAGTGATTCAGATGTTTAAGACGATCATTACGATCATGGCAGTGCTTGCGACAGCTAAGATCATGGGATACAGCGGAATGACACAGTCTATCGCAGATTTTATCGTACGTGTAACAGGAAGCTTTTATCCATTAGTTGCACCACTGATTGGATCTATCGGAACATTCGTAACAGGAAGTTCTACATCAAGCAGCGTACTATTCTCCAAGTTACAGGCAAGTACAGGAGCAGAATTAAATATCAACCAGATCTGGCTGGTAGCTGCAAATACAGTTGGTAGTACCGCAGGAAAGATTATTTCTCCACAGAGTATCGCAGTAGCGACAGCGGCAACAGCAACGGTAGGAAAAGAAAGTGAAATCTTAACAAAGGTTATCAAATATTTCGTATTATTCGTTATCATCTATGGATTAGTTTGCTACTTTGGAGTCAAATTGATCTGAAAATGATAAAGATAAAAGATATTAAAAAGCTATAAACTTTTAAGGAGGAAGATAAATGAGTGAGTATCAGTATAACAAAGTGACACCAGAGATGATCGAGAAATTCAAAGAGATCGCTCCAAAACGTGTCTTAGTGGGTGATGAAATCAATGAGGATTTCACCCATGATGAGATGGCAATCTACGGAAAAGCTAGACCAGAAGTTTTAGTAGAAGCAACATCAACAGAAGAAGTTGCAGCTGTCGTTAAACTTTGTAATGAAAACAAGGTTCCTGTAACACCAAGTGGTGCAAGAACAGGATTAGTAGGAGGAGCCGTAAGTATCGGTGGCGGTGTTATGATCTCTCTTACAAAGATGAACAAGATCCTTGGATATGACAAAGAAAACTTTGTAGTGAAGATTCAATCAGGAGTTCTTTTAAATGATCTTGCACAGGATGCAGAAAAACAAGGATTATTATATCCACCAGATCCAGGTGAGAAATTCGCAACAGTCGGTGGAAACGTAGCAACCAACGCTGGTGGTATGAGAGCTGTTAAGTACGGATGTACAAGAGATTATGTACGTGCCATGACAGTTGTATTACCAACAGGTGAGATTGTAAAACTTGGAGCTACTGTATCAAAGACAAGTTCAGGATACAGCTTATTAAACTTAATGATCGGTTCTGAAGGTACTTTGGGTATTATCACAGAACTTACATTAAAAGTAATTCCAGCACCAAAATCAGTGATCAGTCTGATCATTCCTTATGAAAACTTAGAGGATTGTATTGCAACAGTACCACAGTTCTTTATGCATCATCTGGCACCACAGGCTCTGGAATTTATGGAAAAAGAAGTTGTTATGGATACTGAGAAGTTCTTAGGAAAACAGGTATATCCAAAAGAATTAGAAGGAACAGAGATTGGAGCATATTTATTAGCAACATTTGATGGAAATTCTGAAGAACAACTGGAAGATATCATTGAACAGGCATCTGAAGTAGTATTAGAAGCAGGAGCAATTGATGTATTAGTTGCTGATACACCAGCCTTAAAGAAAGATGCATGGGCTGTCCGCGGAGCATTACTTGAGGCAATTGAAGCAGATACTGTACTGTTAGATGAATGTGATGTTGTAGTTCCAACAAATAAGATTGCAGAATTCCTGACATATACAAAATCATTAGAAGCAGAAGCTGATTTCAGAGTGAAGAGCTTTGGACATGCTGGAGACGGTAACTTACATATCTATACATGCAGTAATGACATGGAAGAAGGAGAGTTTAAGAAACAGGTTGCGGTCTTTATGGATAAAGTATATGCAAAAGCAACAGAATTCGGTGGAATGATCTCTGGAGAACATGGAATCGGACATGGAAAGATGGACTACCTAGCAGAGTCTCTCGGACCAGTTCAGATGAGGATCATGGAAGGTGTCAAAGAAGTCTTTGATCCAAATATGATCTTAAATCCAGGTAAGATCTGCTACAAATTATAATTTTAATAGGAAACGATCAATCAAACATAAACAAGTAACATAAAACATATACAAAGCTTTTTTAAGGTTATTTTAGGAGGATATCAAGATGGCATATTTAATTTCAGAGGAAGCAAAAGACTTATTACAGGATGTACACGAGTTCTGTGAAAACGAAGTAAAAGAACAGTGTAAAGCATACGACGTCAGTGGAGAATGGCCAAAAGAAATTTATGACAAAGCCATTGAAATGCAGTTACATTCATTAGAAGTACCAGAAGAATACGGTGGACCAGGATTATCAAGAGTAGACGTTGCGGCACTGATCGAAGAAATGGCTATCGCAGATGCAGGATTTGCAACAACAATTTCTGCCAGTGGATTAGGAACAAAACCAGTACTGATCGCAGGAAATGAAGAACAGAAAAAACATGTATGCCAGAAGATCATTGATGGTGGATTTGGAGCTTTCTGTTTAACAGAACCAGGAGCAGGATCTGATGCCAGTGCAGGAACAACAACAGCTGTCAAAGACGGAGATGAGTGGGTATTAAATGGAAGAAAATGCTTCATTACAAATGGAGGAATCGCTTCTTTCTACTGTATCACAGCTATGACAGATAAAACAAAAGGTGTTAAAGGAATCTCTATGTTCTTAGTTGATGCTGGAACACCAGGATTAAGCACAGGTAATGAAGAAAATAAAATGGGTATCCGTACATCAAACACATGTGATGTTGTATTAGAAGACTGTCGTATTCCAGCTGCAAACTTAGTTGGAGAAGAAGGAAGAGGATTCTCAATCGCAATGAAGACATTAGACCAGGCAAGAGCTTGGATGGGATGTGTTGCAACAGGTATCGCACAGCGTGGTATCAATGAAGGTATTGCATATGCCAAAGAAAGAGTTCAGTTTGGTAAACCAGTCATCAAAAATCAGGCAATGCAGTTTAAAGTAGCTGATATGGAAATCAAAACAGAAACAGCTCGTCAGATGGTTGCACATGCTTTAACAAAGATGGATATGGGATTACCACATTCCAAAGAAGCAGCGATCGCAAAATGCTATGCATCTGATATTGCAATGGAAGTAGCTTCTGAAGCAATCCAGATGTTCGGTGGATATGGATACAGCAGAGAATATCCAGTTGAGAAATTATTAAGAGATGCTAAGATCTTCCAGATTTTCGAAGGAAGTAACGAAATTCAGAGAATCGTTGTAGCAAATAACACAATCGGAAGATAGAACATAAGAAGGAGTAAGACTATGAACATTTTAGTATGTATCAAACAGGTTCCGGATGATTCTGTAGAAATCCATTTAAATGCAGAAGGAACACCGGATTTAGCAAACGTAACACCTGTTGTAAATGCATTTGACACCTATGCTCTCGAAATGGCAGCACGATTAAAAGAATCCTCTGAAGGAGAAGTAACAGTTGTATGTGTCGGAGAAGATAGTGCAAAGAACTCTCTGAAAAACTGTCTTGCAGTTGGTGCAGATCATGCATTTTTAGTAAGTGATGATGCATTCAAAGGATCTGACACAACAGGAATCGCAAATATCCTAAAAAATGTGATCGCAAAATTAGAAGCGGACAATGGTCAGAAATTTGATCTTGTATTCTGTGGAAAAGAAGCAACAGATGCCGCACTTGGACAGGGTGGCTTAATGTTAGCTGAAGAACTTGGAACAAGTGTGATCACAAATATTACAGAAATTGCTTTAGATGGCGATAAAGTGACAGCAAAACAGGAAACAGAAGAAGGATACCGTACAGTAGAAGCTTCTGCACCATGTGTTGTAACAGTCACAAAACCAGAATATGACCCACGTTACCCAACGATCAAGAATAAAATGGCAGCAAGAAAGAAACCAATCGGCGATATTAAAGAAGCTGATCTTGCTGATCTTGAAAAAGAAAAAGTCGGAGAATCTAATGCAAAGGTTCAGATCGTTAAATTATATGAACCAGCGAAGAAAGAAGCCGGAATCAAGATTCAGGAAGAAACACCAGAAGATTCAGCAATAAAAGCAGTCGCTATGATGGCAGATGCCAAAGTATTCTAGGAAGGGAGAACAAAGGACATGGCAGAATGTAAGAATATCATGGTATATGTAGAAACTGCAGAAGGAAATCCAGTCAAAGTTGGATTGGAAATGTTATCTCCAGCCAAGAAACTTGCCGATAAAGTTACGGCAGTTGTTATTGGAGGTGGAGTAGCAGATGCAGCAAAAGAAGTAGCAAAGGCCGGAGCCGATCAGGTCATCTGTGTCGACAGCGAAGATTACAAAGAGTTTAATCTCGATGCATATGCTCAGGTTTTAGTAGAATTAGTAAAAGAAGAAAATCCAGAAGCTGTATTTGTAGGTGGAACACAGGATGGAAAAGATATCGCACCAGTTGTTGCAGCAAAATGTAACACAGGATGTGCATCCGATGTATTAGATATCAAAGCAGAAGATGGAGAAGTTATCTATACATGCCCACTTTATGGTGGAACTGTATTGGAAGATGTAAAGATCAAGACAACACCACAGATAGCAACATTACGTTCCGGAGCATTCCAGAAAGTGGAAGACCCAACTGAGGGTGAAGTTGTAGCCAAAGAAGTAAAAGTAGCTGATGATGTGATCAAAGCAAAGATCACAGAAAGTGTAAAAGAAATCGCAGAAACGATCAACCTGGAAGAAGCAGAAGTTATCGTATCTGGTGGACGTGGAATGGGAAGCAAAGAAAACTTCGCATTAGTTGACGATCTTGCAAAACTCTTAGGAGGAGTTGTAGGAGCAACAAGACCAGCCATTGAAGACGGATGGGTATCAAAGATTCATCAGGTTGGACAGTCTGGAAAGATCGTTGCACCAAAATTATATATTGCATGCGGAATCTCTGGAGCTACACAGCACGTATCAGGAATCA
>ENA-OXDW01000180-OXDW01000180.1-human-gut-metagenome-genome-assembly--contig:-NODE-180-length-19723-cov-31.6493_pt1 | contig 19723 bp, 9 predicted proteins | sample MGYA00249349_ERZ652231 | MGnify/ENA primary metagenome ERZ652231 (study PRJEB26925, sample SAMN05826510) | human gut metagenome | biome: ENVO:2100002; feature: ENVO:00000062; material: ENVO:00002003... | reverse complement strand
AGATGCTCAGGAGTCTCGTGGGCTCGGAGATGTGTATAAGAGACAGGATAGAAACCACGTAAAAAATGGCTTATTTACGTGGTTTCTTCATAATTTATTTTTTTATATTTTTTCGGATTTCATCGAAATTTCCTATGCAATAAAAATAATCCTCCCAAAATCAGAATGATTCCTCCTATGAGTGAAAGCTCATCTGTCCATCCACCTGTCTTTGGAAGATCCAATATAGAATCATTCGTGACATTGTATGTCAGATGATAGAAGTAATAATCATTTCCCTGTTTGATTGCTTTGCTTGTATCCACATTCTGTTTGTCCACCTCTGCCTGTGACATCGTCATTGGCAGTGTAACAATGATGGGTTCTTTTAACAGATTCTTTCCAACCGCTGTCTTTGTTTCTGTGATCGTATAAGTATCAGGAAGCAATCCATCAAAAGTGACTTCCCCAGCAGAATCTGTTTTGGCTTTCGCTACTTCTGCTCCGTCAGATGATGTGATCACAAATTCAATATCTCTTAATGATTTTCCCTTAGAATCTTTCTTGATAAGTTTTACAGATCCTTGGATCATCTGATTCGTAAACTTCGCTGCACCTGTTAATTGTGCTTTGGCTGTCGTTCCAGTTGGTCCAATATCGAATGTTACGCAGCCTTTATCCTGATCGATCGTTGCATTGCTGCTGTTGCTCGTAATATTGAGTAATTTGAAATACTTGATCATACCACCTTCATTGCACGTATAAGTTCCATATTCCAGATCTGTAAATATCACTGACAGTTCTATTAGATTCCCTGGATGATCTTTCATCTGTTTTTCAACTTCCGCCTTTGTGAATTTAACTTCCTGCTTATAACTGTGTTTCTTTCCATAGACATCAGTTCCAGTCAGTGTAAACATAAAAGTTGGATCCCCAACATCTATATTCAGATTACCTGGATCCAATGCTTTAGTGATCGTAATACTTCCTTTCGGTCCTGTACGATCATGTGTATTTGTGATCACTGTAAGATCCTGATCATTTTCATCCGTATCATAGGTTGGTTTGTATCCAATCTCAGATTCTCCCGTGATCAGTCCTTCTTCGACTTCTTTCCATGTATAGTTGACTTTTTTCCCATTAACTTTCACAGGAAGTACCTTACTGGACGCTTTCCAGTTATTCTCCGCACTGAGCGTCAATGTTTCCTCCACTTTACCATCAGCCAACAGATCAACTAAGACAGATTTTGGACGGATGCCATCTCTATTGCCGTGGTCATTCCATACCTTTCTAACCTTTTTCTTCGTCGTATCTGGTGTATGCGTGTTCGTGATCATGATATTCTTCGTTGTTGTACCATCATCATCTGTTGTCTCATTTGTCTCGTAAGTATCAACATATCCTGTTTTTGCATCACCTGTCAGCTTATCGCAGACTTCTTCTTTCACTTCATACTCAAACGGTTCGCCAGCTTTGTCATACTTATCGAGACTATGGTACGTTACATTATCTGACCAGTTATTTGTTTCATCTAATGTAATAGCATTCTTGTATTTCTCACCATTTCGATATAATTGAGCTTTGATCGATATCGGCCTCAGATCATCTCCATTGTCTCCATCTTCCCAAACCTTTTGTACATTGATATCGACATATTCTGGATTTTCATGGAAGTTCGTAAACGAGATCACATACATCGCATCATTCCAGTGTGTACTCGTCAAAGTATAACCTTTTGGAACATCTTCACGAAACTCCCAATTTTCACGATCATCCTTCTTGATATCCGTAAACATTGTCCAGTTATTATCTTTTGTCAGTGTATACGTCTTTACTTCTTTTGTTGTCTTATGTGTTGCCTTGATCGTAACAGCATCTGGACGGATCTTTGCTACATTGTCATGATCATCCCATATCTTCTTCAATGCAATATAATCCAGTTTCTGGTTGACTAGAGTATCTGAATCATGCACATATGTTGTTGTATCATTATCCGTATTATTCTCAGCTTTTACATCATGAATAAGGTTTTCTTTCGTATCATTGATCACTTTACCCTTAAATGTTAATGTCTTGTCCGATTTCTCATATCCATCTGGTGCATAGATTTCTTCCACTTCATACATATCACTGTCTTTTCCATCCTTTGCATAGATATCGGTCGGCAATCCAATAAATTCCAGATATTCAAACTGGTCATCCTGTGATGTAGTAGTGGCGATCGTATCACCTTTCTTAAAGATATTCTCTCCTTTGCTGTTAATGATATCTGTTTTCGCTTTTAAGGCAAACATGGCTCCCGCCAGCTTGTTTCCGTCTTGATCGGTCTTGATCAGATGGATACCGTATTTTTGCAAAATATCATTAGCTTTGACATGAACACTTGCTTTCTTCGCAACCTTTAAGGCGATATCTTCCTCTTCTGGATCCAGAACCTCTACCATAGTCTTGATCGTTTTCTCTGGCAGATTTTTATACGATCCTTGGCTATTAAAACTGATATTGATCTCGTATTTTCCTGATTTTTCTGCATATGTCGGTGTAAATGCTACATCTTTATCCGTCACATCCACATCTTCTGCTCCATCGTCATCGTAGAGAATTCTCCAGCTGAAGTCCTCTGCCTTAAATTTATCGCCTTTTAAGAACCTGTTCTTTGGCATCGCAACGATCTTTAACGGTTGTTCTTCGATAAACTTATCTTCTTCAATCTCTAAGATCTGATCCATGACATACGTTGTCTTAAGAACTGGATTTCCATAGAACATCTGGCTGACATCTTCTACATTGGAGGTGTTGAAAGATGAAAGATCGAGTGTTTTGATGGAATCCATGGCATAAAACATCTGACTCATATCTACGACTGCGGATGTATCAATATTCTTAAAGTTGATCTCTGTAAGATTCCTGCAGTTTTTAAACATTTTAGATGATACTGCATTCATATAGATGACCTGTCCAGCTCTTTGACTTGAGATATGATAATCTCCACCATCATTCCAGAGCACAATACTGCCATCTTTATTCTGAGAAACATCCGTTGTCACAGCTCCTTCTGGTGCACTCTTCCACGTGAAAGTCACAGATTCCGCATCCTTGATCTTCTGGTTCAATTTTTCGCCTTTTTCCAACACATAAATACCTGTACTTACATTATTGTCTTCATTTCCAAACGGATCTTCCTTGTCTGGTACTTTATCATCATCACGAATATCATTGATACTTCCTGCGGTTGTATCCCATGTCAGTTCTACTTCATGTTTTTCCTGATCTTTGATATAGCCTGTCGGAGACTTGATCTCTTTTATGTAATACTTTCCTAAATAGAAGTTAGTTGTTTCTTTTCCATCCATATCCTTTCTTGTAAAATGGATCTCCTTCTCTTTTGTCGTTGTCTTTTGATCGATCAGTTCGTCCTTCTTCCAGACGAACGTTCCGTCATCTTTCTTGATATTCTCATCCGCATACAGCCCATATACTGCTCCTGCGATCTGATCGTTGTCATAGATAAAACTCTGAGAATCCTTGTCATAATCTGTTAAGATATCTCCCGTCTTACTGAACGTAATTTCTCCATAGACTGGCGTATCCATCTGTTCAAACCTGCAGCTTCCATTTCCAGCATTATCGTACGTGATCTTGATGCTTGTGGATTCCCCGCTTAACTCAAAAGATTTTTCTTCTGCGTCATCCATGTTGTAGCCTGCTGGCGCAGCAGTTTCCTTGATCGTATATTTTCCATATGGAAGATAGCACTCTGCAGTTCCATCTCCACTCGTTCCTGTAATCAAAGTTGCCACAATATCCTGATCTTCATCATAGATTTCATAGACTGCATCATTTAACAGCTTCTTTGTCTCTGATGAACGTTTGACTAGTTCGATCCTGATCTTATTTTCATCATCTTTATACGGACCAAACGTGACTGTCTTATGGACATCAGACTTGATCAAGACCACATCTTCATCTTCCATCATTTCGTGCTTTGGATCACCCTTGATCTGATGCAATGTATAAACACCGATTGCTAACGAGATTGAAGTTGCTTCTCCTTTTTCATCAGTTATCAGAGTATCGACCACTTCTCCATGCGGATCAATGATCTGAAATTCCGCCCCAGATTCCGGTACATACTTATCTTTATTTACGGACATTTGCTTTTTGATCGAAATCTTTGCGGATTTTGTATAATCGTCTTTTAAAACGAATTCATACACTTTGACTTCATCCTCGATCGATGCTTTCATTTCTGTGGAATACTGCGGTAGCGCAAGGTCATAGCCTTCGACACCTCTGGTCTGCACGACTATAAACCCTGTCTTCTTTACAAAATCTTTTAGGAGCATCGCTGCCTTTCCTTCGGAATCTGTGACTAATGTTCCAAGAATCGCATCTTTATTATCTTTTTTCAGTTTTTCAATGTAATGAAGCCTGTCCTGTGACGTTGCCAATGTCTGATCCTTGAAATCTTTCACCATAGATTCATCCAGTACAACAAACTCAGCCCCTGGTTCTGGTTTAGACTTTCCATTCTTGACCATCGTTTTTCTGACCCGGATCTTGTCTCCATTATAATAATTATCAAGCTCAAATTTTTTAAATTTCTTATCGCCGTCTTTGATCGTTACTTCAAAATCATCAGCGATCTTATAATTATCGCTTCCTTTTGTCTGATGAACCGTGTAGATGCCAGGATCTAACTTTCCAGATTGAGCTGCACCATTTTCATCCGTGATCAATGTTTCTATGACTTTCTTTGTCGACTGATCGATGATCTGGAATTCTGCCTTATATTCTTCTTTTTTTGTATAAGTTCCAGTTTCCTTATCACTGATCCTTGTAACCTTTGTCAACATGATCCCTGCATGTTGCTTTGGATCGTTTGATTCAACCTTATAGATCATTTTAGATCCATCAATGCTTACCCATTTGTCCGGTACCATATCATATCCATCGGTCGTTTTCGTCTGATGAATACGGTAAGCTCCATAAGGAAGTAAATCTGTTTCTGCGATCCCTTTGTCATTCGTTGTGATCGTCTGTTTTAAGTTATTCTTGGAATCATAAACCTCAAAAACTGCCTGTGCTTCTGGAACATTTTCCCCGCCAAACGTCTTTACAACCTGTATCGTTCCTTCATATTGCTCTTCTTTCAGATACTGGGATGTATTTTTATCGACCGTGACTGATATATCATTACTAGATAACTTATATCCCAACGGAGCATACTTCTCATGTAAACGGTAATATCCCGGATACAGATCTGTCACTTTTGCATAACCATCCGCATCAGTTACCATCTGTGTCACAAGTGTTCCTGCTTTATAGACAACACTCTTGTTATCGGAGCCTGTGATATCATGGTCAGCATATAGCTCATAGACAGCATTCTGCAAGTTTGCTTCAACTCCTAGATCCCCTCGTTTATTCTTTACAGTTCCCTGTTTAAAGATCTCCAGATCACTCTTTTGAAATTCATTGGTATAGTTAAATGTGAATGATCTGACTCCACCCTGTTCCACTTTGCTCTGATCTGTCTGATCTGAGATCAGGTGTCCGAATGCGGATTTTGTTTCCCTGACCATCCAAGTGTGGACCGAGGCACTCTTTAAGGCTGAAATCTTCTGCTCTGCAAGTTTTTGTGCTTCCTGCATTGCCACAGCATATGCTTTTGCCGAAGAATCGTACCAGCCATTATCTGTCGCTTCTTTTTGCTGACTTTTTGAAAGATCGTTCCAATTCTTTACATAAGTCTTTTTCGTTGATGTTACACTATAACTTACCGTTCTTTGAACAGTATAAGAAGCTTCTCCATTGTCATCGGTTGTTACACTTCCTTGATAATTCCCATCCATATAGATCTGAAATACTGCTCCAGAAAGCCCTGCTCTTGTTTCCGCATCTTTCTTTTTGATCTTGATCCTTACATTATCTGGGCTGGTTCCTGACTTTGTTGCACTCGTTTTCGCTTTTTCAATATCTGGCGGTGTATGACGAAATCCGAACAAAACCTGATGAGAATCCAGTTTCTTCTTTTTCACACATTTCTTCACTGTATAATAGTAGATCGTTCCTTCTGGATCCTGATCACTGATCATTTTACAGAACTTTTTTGCATCTTTCTGCGAATAACCCCTGTCCACATTTTTTCCTGCCTGATAAACGGTATTTTGCTTATTCGCTCCATGTCCACATGCCCAGATGTATGCCTGACACAATGACAGATCTTTTGTATTCTTGCCGCTTGACCTGAAATACCAGTTTAATGCTTTTGCAATTCCCTTTTTTTCATAAGTTGCTGCATTGATCGTCTTGTATTTTAAGGTATCTCCAGAACACATGGTCTTTCCAGAGTTTAAGCAAAACACTCTGTGTCCGTCAGCTGTCATACTCCACAGACCTTCTGATGCAGGACGATCGATCTCTGAAATCTTATTACTTGATAATGCCTGGCTCATCACCAGTTTGGCTTCTCCTGTGAAAGCCTTGACGTCTCTATTCTTCAGGAACAGTGATTCTCCTGAACCACTCAGATACATTGTCATGATCATCAGGAGGGTAAGAATACTTACCGATATCTTTTTACAGATCGTCTTCATTTGTTTCAAACTTTCTTCCTCCTTTTTACTTGTAACGGTTTGTGAAATATCCTAGCTGCCCTTCCTTGTCGATCCTTCCATACTCAGAATCTACGTGGTCTCTCGAAAATCCAGTTCCATTCTGCCCTTCCAGTTCGATCGAGCCATTAAACATGCCGTCATCATGAATAATGTTGTGTGTGTCGAATGATCCATCTGTTTTCTTCCAGACAGCATACAATTCACAAGTCTGTCCAGCATCGCAGAGAGTATTGACTGCCTGTCTATCGGTATATTTTGCTTTGATCGCATTCGGATCTTCACTCCATCCAAGGAAGGTATATCCCGGCCGTTCAAATGTATTTGCTGGCAGGATATCATCCTGTCCATATTTTAATTCCACAGTCTTTTTGCTGCCTGATGCACCATTTCCATCAAATGTTACTTCATAAGAGTTCTTGGACCAGACAGCATAAAGTGTCATACCCTCCGTGTTACTCCATGTGATCGTCTCTCCTGGAGAATACCGTGCTCTCACCGCATGTTTATCTGTATTCCATCCAACAAAGGCATAGCCTTTTTTCGTGTATCCATTCTCAGCAAAGCTGTAATTTTGATCGTATGTGGCTGTTCCATCATTCACATATCCAGAATCTTCTCCATTTCCATCATAGTTTACAGTGTATGTATTCGCTGTCCACTGGGCTGTCTCTGTATAATTACCACATACCAGCCAGCCTGTATTGGACATCCATTTTGTTCCTTCATCCAGCCATCCTTCCAAGGTATAACCTCTTCTTGATACCGTTGGAAACGAAAAATAATCTCCATCCGTAAAATTCCATGTTACATCTGCACCATCTCCACCATTTCCGTTGTAATAAATGCTGCGGCTTGGCTTTTCCAGATTCAGATTTATAGAACACCAGTCATAAGTTTTCCATCCATCTCTGTCAGCGGAGGCCACTCCGACCAATCCAGTACTGACATGGATATTTACTGATTTCCAATGTTCTTGAGTATCATGATAGGAATTTTCCCAAAATCCATCATTTCCTCCGCAATAAAGCGTTATATCCTTGCTCGGATCTGAAAATACTGGTTTATCCACCGTTACCCATTCCCAGGATCGATGCTGTTCATGGGCCGGTAACAGATACCAGACTTTGATCGTTAAAAGTGTATAGTTGTTGTTACTGTTCTTCTCTGAATATATCGTCTGTTTATTCACTGTAAGCTTATAATCTCCGCCTCCACCGGAATACGTCGTTACCGTATATGGATGTCTGGAATTATTAAATGTCCCACCGCTGACATTTTTATTTTTTTCATATTCATCACTATGAATATACATTGTCAGACTATCGCTTTTCCCATTTGGTCCATTGATGTTCACTGTTAAATGTCCATCTTTAAAATGTTTGTTTCCTCCTGTATTATATGATTGATAAGCATGTGCCTTCTTCATCTGATACCATGCCAGAACGGAAACAAATGAAACCATGACCACTAATACCACTATGATCTTTCGTTTTCTTTCCAGGATCTTTTTTGCATTCTTCATCATATCCTCCTCTCCTTCTATTTTTATCTATCTTCCTTTTGTTTCCTGATCTTCTGTCCATGATTCCTCATACAGTACACCACATACCGGTATCTTCCATGTCCTCGGTACGGATGACAGGTTATAAGTGTGACCATATCTTTCCCTTTTTGAATCAGAATCTTGTCCATATCATATGGATCGATCACTTTAATCTTTGTAACCCGATAATCCAGTCTTTCCCATGGATTTCTAATGATCACCTGATCGCCTGTTTTTAACTGTTCGATGTCCCGAAAATACGGAATTCCCCGATATCCCCGATGTGCAGCGATCACGCAGTTGCTGTCTTTTTGTCCTACTGGCAGGGATGTCTGTCCCATGATCGCTGCTCCTTTTCTCATATTTTCCATCGTCGCTCCCAGATATAATGGAAGTTTCTGTTTCATCTTCGGTATCTTAATGTAACCGAAGGTATTTTTTTCGTTTCTTAAGACGATCGGTGCACTGCGGTAACTGAATACATCCTTTAGTCCTGCTTGTTTTTCTTTGAATATCTTCCTGTTATAGCGGACTGCTTTTTGATACAGTAGATCATCCTGTTTTCTTTTGCTTCTCCTCTGCGTCAGTTCTTTCACCGTCTGATCGGACTGTTTTTGTTTCAGATATGATATGATCTCCGGATAAAGCAGTAACGTGATCCCTATTACCAGAAAAAAGATTCCAACAATATTTATGATCTTTTGTTTCACCCATATCTCCTTTCCCCGCTTTTTCTTTTCATCTTTTCATATACTTTTCTGGCTGCGATCAATACACAAATGATCAATAGTCCTGCAAAGATGGCCCGTTTGTAAACTTCCATCCATTGCGAATGATGATTTCTTGCTCTTATCTCTTCCTCTTTTGCATGATAAGCTGTGCGAACTCCTCGGACTAATAAACGCTTGTCATTGACTCCATAGGGTGTGCAAGTAACCAATGTTACAAGATCTTTTCCTTCCATGATCTGAAGTTCCTTTGTATCTTGTGGTTCCACGACTGTGATCTGATCCACACGGTAAGCAAGCTTTTTATCCAATACATGTATAAAAAAGAAATCTCCCTTTTTCATCTCTGTCAGATCTGTAAAGATTTTTGCAGAACTAAGCCCAGTATGTCCAGTCAGCACCGCATGGGTATCTTTTCCTCCAATCGGAAAGGAAGATGCAGCCAGATGTCCGATCCCATGTTCCAAAACTGTCCCACTTGTCCCATGATAGATCGGCAGATTAATTGAAATGCAAGGAATCTTTAAATATCCCATGATCGATGATCCATCAATATTTAATATTCTGTTATAATGAACCGTCTCTCCATCTAAGCGTTTTTCCTTAAACGGATCAGTCAACTGTATTGAAGATCGCAGCAATTCCCCATTATACTGTTTCGCTTCATCCATTACTTTTTTTATGATCGCCTGATCCATTCCGGCTGCCTTTTCCTGATAACTTTCCACTGTCGAACCTGCACTCTTTTCAAACAGATAGTTGCTTACAAATGGATAAGACAGCAGAAAAAAGCCGGCCAGAATAACCAGAATCGGTATGATCTTTTGTTTCATTTTATCTTTGTGATCGTCTTCTGTTTTTGTTCAAGATCAAGATCCCACATCCAGCAACAACAACCCCTGCAATGATCATAAGATAGTTTCCTGCCCCACCTGTCATTGGCAGCATGAACTGCTTCTGATTTGTGATCTGCATATTGATATATGCATTTCCAGAATCATCGTGTTTTGTCATCGTTGCCTTTGTCTCATCCACAGTCGCACTCGCTGCTGTAGTCTGAACCGTCACATCATTCTTTAATACCGCACCATTAGGAACTACATCATTTGCTGTGGAATCTGCATCAGACTTACTCTGGATCCCTGTGATATTTGCTTCGGTTGGTGTGATATCTGCTTTTGTCTCTTTGACCTTAACGATCACTTCTTTCTTTAACAGGGAGTATCCTGCATCAGAGTGTGTTTCTGTAAATCCATATTCATCTCCTTCGATCCCATTGATCACAAGTTTTCCATCAGAAGACGGACTAAACTGAGTCGCATCAGCTTCTTTTGCAGACTTTCCTGTTACCTGATAAACACCTGCTCTATCTGCTCTTGCTACCAGATAGTAATTATCTGTCTTATTTTTTACAACGAATTTAACCTTTGTTGCATCTCCCTTGCTGTCAGAAAATTTCTTTGTCAGATCATATCCGTAAGAGTATACGATACATTTGTCTTTTAAAATATCATAATAATTCGTATTTGTTCTCTTCCACGTAAGGGATACATCGTTTGAATTTCCTTTATCACCAAGAATAACCCTGTCATCTGTATTCACCTTAGCTGTATAGTATACAACAATATATTTATCAGAATATTTCTTATTCAACTCATTAAGTCCTGCTTTTGTCATCTCGATTTTCATTGCAGGATCGTCTCCAGATTTTCCGTATTTTGCTGCAAACTTTGGATCCGTGTCGGAACTCTTCCATACAGCCAATGCACCACTCTTCTCAACATTGTTCACATTTGTTCTGTCCGCTGCATCCTTAGTTTCATAGATTGCAATCACGGCATCTTTCCCATATGTCATTCCTTTTGCCATTGTATCGTTAAATGTATAAGTTGACAGGTAGGTTGTTGATGATGTGATATGTGGCAATTTTGAAATGAACTGATAATCCAGTCTTTCTGCTTTAGATGCTGTCACGGTACTCTGATATTTATATTCATTTCTTGCAGAAGTAAAATCTGCCAGTCTGTCTGTATTGGCAGTTGTTACATTGTCCTGATCTGGATTATTGCGTACTCTTTTGTCAAGTGTTGGATTTCCAGTTTCATTCTTTGGATAACAGATTACATCATAGAACCAGTCATCTCCCTTAGAATCCGTGGATGGCAACTGTACAAACCATGGATTTGTTGTGTAAGTTACATTTTCTGGTGCCTTTGTCTCAACGATCAGGTAAAGACCCAGTGGCAATTTGTCTTTACTTGTCACACCATTAGCATTAGTCTCATCCATGGCTGTCCCATTCTTTCCCATGTAATCTTCTAATTTATCTTTCGTTACCGTATTATCTTCTAATGCCTTGGCAAGTTTCTCATTGATCTGCTGGCTTGTGAAATATGTCTTGCTTCCTTCTGTTTTAGCTGCATCAGAAGATGTCAAATCCAAAATCTGCTGTATTGTGGTTGGAAGTTCATAGATCATCTGAATCTTTCCATTCTCACTCTGCTGTTCAACATCTCCAACTCGCAGGTAACTAAATTCCACACCTTTGATCGCATATTTTTCCAAGGCTGCTTCCGCAGCAGCCTCCTGTTTTCCTGTTGGTGTAAACTGACTGGTGTTAACACCGGCCTGTTTTGCTGCTGTCATGTCATATTTGTGGATCGTTATGGATCCAGTTTTGCTTGTATCGACCACATCTGTTGATGCCGCTTTGATATTAACGATAGGTGCAAGCATCATTGCTGCAGATAATACAGCAATCGTTATTTTTTTGATCATATTTTGAATCTTCATTTTTCTTTCCTCCTATTTTTTAGAATAGAAAAAGCACAGAAATCATTGATCATACTCAATGATTCTGTGCTTTTCTTTATGTAATATATACTATTTTATTTATCTGTTAAATTAGTTTTGTCAGGTGCGATCATGATCGTATTCCAAAAAGAATCTTTGACTGCCTCTGCCTGAATCTCATCTACTACTGTGTCAAGATCGACATCACTTGTTAACTTCTTGCTCGCATCCATTACGGAAACTTTATCGTTGATTCCTAAGGATGTGATCGTAACAAACTGTTCTTCACTAACTAGTGTTCCTTTCTTTAGTGGAACCGCTAACTGATAATTCTTCTGCAATACTGACTTGATCTCATTATACATTGCTTTAAATTCTTTGCTTCTGTATTTCTTCTCAGCCTTCAGCTGCTTTGCCTTCTTATCAGCCTTCGCAGATATCCTTTGATCAGAATAAATCTCCCAGCATGGACCTCCTGCTGATGCTGACTTCGTCTGTGCGATCACTTCTTTTAGTGGATATTTGTACTGTGTACGCTGTCTGCTTCCAACATCTGCAACCGTTACCTGATCATTATCATCGATCGCAACCAATACGATAAAATGACCTTTCTTCGTAAAATATCCTGGTCCCATCAGTGCTACTACTGGATGCTTCTTCTTCAATGCATCTCTAACCTTGCTGACATCACTTCCAAGTCCATGACATTCCAGTTTATACTGTTGTGCCAGTGCTGGGACCATCTCATGACTTGCTCCAGCACTACTGTAATAGCCATTCTTATATGCCCATACTGTTGTATCAACTGGAGTTACCCATTTATTCGTCAGCGAACTGATACAAACTGCCATAGCGCTTGGTCCGCATCCACTGCTTTTGATCTGATATCCATTGTCATTCCATGCTGCATCTGCCTGATTAAAATAAATAAATCCCTGTATCGTCTCTTTCTTATCTTTCATCTCAAGACTATGGTCATTATATACTTTTGGAATGATAGATTTCTTGTCTTTCTTCTTGTTTTTTTTGTCTTTTTTGTCTTTCTTCTTGTCTTGATCAGACTTTGTCTTTTGTTTCTTTGTATGTGTTGCTGCTGTATGTTTCTTTGTATGTGTTGCTGCTGTATGTTTCTTTGTATGTGTTGCTGAAGCCGCTGTATGCGTATGCGTTGTTGCTTCCGTTGTCGGCTTTGCCTGAGTTGTCTGTGTTGTTGTCTCTGTCGTTGCTTCACTTTCTGTCGTCTGGGCAGAAGAATCTGTCTTGGTCTCAGTCTGTTCACTGCTTATTTGCTCTCTTGTGACTGGCTGATCTGCTCTGACCACAGACACTGATCCAAGCATCAAAAACGTATACAGAGCTACTACAGCTGCTGTTTTACGTGTTTTTCTCATCTTTCATTGTTCCCCCTAACTATTTAAACATACTTATTATACCACTTTGGATACCCTCGTCAATAAAAATGAATAGTCATGATCCATGTTCACATTTTTTTCACATCTTATGCTTCAAAGACTAATTTTTCAATTGCATATGCAACGCCATCTTCATTGTTTGTCTTTGTCACAAAGTCTGCGATCTCTTTCAGATCAGGTTGTCCATTTTCCATAACAACACCGGTTCCTACAGCTTTGATCATCATCGTATCATTTCCTGCATCTCCACATGCCATCACTTCATCCATAGATAATCCAATTTGCTCTGCCAGATGTAAAAGTCCATCTCCTTTGTCGCATCCAATCTGATTTATTTCAATGTTATTTCCCAGCGAACTTGATACACTCGCAATATTTTTCTCGATCAATTCTTGTCTTGCAGTTTCCCGCTCTTCCATATCATCAAAAAATACATTGATCTTCTCAATTCCCAACGGATGCTCTTCTATGTATTTTCGCAGATCATCCAGCGGCAGTCTTGTGTCTCTGACAAGTTTTAATACATGATCTGATACACCATACTCTGCAAGATGGTCAAAATAGCATCGTTCCATATACCCTTGTCCATTTTGATAAATATCACGTGTACAATGATATTTTTCCAAAATATCAAACAACGAAAATACAGTTTCTTTTGGTAAATGATTTGTATATATGATCTGATCTTCTTTCTGGTCATAAACAGTTGCACCGTTGCAACAAACAGCATATCGAACGCCTGGAATATTTCTTAAAAATTCTGGAATTGCTTTAAAAATACGTCCTGTTGCTGGAACAATATAAACACCCCTTCTGATCGCTTCTTTGAGAACTTCTTCTGTGTGTTTTGAAATCTGTTTCTCGCTGTCTAAGAGTGTATTATCTAAATCCATTGCCACTAATTTTATCTTGCTCATGCTATTCCTCCACAAAAAAATAATTTTGAATGTTGATCTGAAGACTTTTATATCCCTGATACTCATTGATCACTGGATAATATGTACATGTGATATACTTTGCTGTTCCCATTTTCTCTCGAAATTCATCTTCATCCTCAAAAATCATACCATCAATCCTAGTTCCCTGACTACTCTTTAATGCTAATTTTATCACATTTTTATTTTTGCCAAAAACATTCACACGTTCCACTTTTAACTTTCTGTGTGCAAATAATGGTTTTTTATTTTCTTTTCCAAATGGTTCTAAAACAGATAACTGATGGATCAAATCCATGGTAATATAATCAACTGGCATATCAATATCAATCTGTACTTTCTTTACAAAATCTTCTTTCTCAAGAGTACAGTTCTCGTTGATCTTCTTGCGGAATTCCTGTAATTTTTCTTTTTCCAAAGAGCATCCTGCTGCCATTGGATGGCCCCCAAACTTTGTGAACACCTCTTTGACTTTCATCATTTCTTCAAACATAGAATATCCTTCGATGGAACGTCCGGAACCTTTGATTCCTTCTTTTGCATCTGTTAAGACAAATGCTGGATGGTTTAAGCGGTCCTTGATCCTTCCTGCTATGATACCTGCAATACTTTCATGACATTCTGGAAGATATAATACAAGCACTTTATCTCCTTTTGCTTCGTATTCAAACGCCTGCCCAAGTGCCTCTTTCACACCATTTTCTGTCATGGTTTTCCGAAGATCATTCAGTTCTTTTAATTCTTCTGCTGTCTGTTTTGCCTTCTCTTCATCTTCTTCCAGAAATAGATTCAATGCTTTTTCGGCAGATTCCAAACGTCCGCTCGCATTGATACATGGTCCAACAATAAATCCAAGTGCATAAGACTGAATCTGTTTATCCATCAGATCATGCACATTCAGCAATGCTTTCAACCCGATATTTTGTGTATCTTTGATTCGGCGTAATCCTTCCTTGACAAAGATTCTGTTTTCTCCTGTCAGATCTACCACATCACAAACAGTCGCGATCGCAAGCATGGATAATAACTCTTCCAATCGGCTTTCATCTTCTCCCATCGCCTGATAGAATGCCCTCATAAACTGAAAAGCCACTCCTGCTCCACAAAGTAATGGATACGGATAATTGCATGCTTCTTGCTTTGGATTGATCACTACATCTGCTGGTGGAAGAACCTCTTTTCTCACTCCTGCTTCATCGGTATCAAATGGCACATCATGGTGATCTGTAATGATCATTGTCAGTCCATGTTCTTTGCCATATGCAACTGCACCTGCTGCTGCAATCCCATTATCACAGGTAAGGATCGTATCAATCTGGTCTTCCACTGCTTTTTCAATGATATTTTCGTTAATTCCATAGCCGTCTTTCATGCGGTCTGGAATCTGAAAATCAATCTTTCCACCAAGATCATGAATCGCTTTCCACAAAATATAATTTGAGACAACTCCATCCACATCATAATCTGAAATAATACGGATCGTTTTTCCTTCTTGTACCTTTTGCTTCAGAATCTCAACTCCTTCTTTGACACCTTTCATCAAAAAAGGATCTGAAATATCTGAAAGTTCTCCATACAGATACTGCTGTATTTGTTCATCCCCAACCACATCCCTGTTGCGGATCAGCCGTGCGATCACTGGATCTATGTTAAATTTTTCTCCAATCTGATTAAAATCAGCCTTTTTCTTATACAGATACCACTGTTCCATCATCTTACTCCATTTTTCATAAAAAAGAGCATCCAGTATTTACTGAATACTCTTTTTGAATGTTTTATTTTCTTTTCTTTTTCTTCTTTTTCTTGCGGTTTGGATTCGCTGTGATCTTCTCCGGCTGTACCTGACTGGCTGCCTGATTTTCTTTGATCGCATCTGATCCAATTCGCGTCTTCATCATATACCAGAGTGGTCCAGTTAAGAATACAGAAGAGAATGCTCCTCCGATCACACCCACCATCAATGCTAATGCAAATTCTCTTAAGGATGATACTCCGCAGATGAATAACGCTAACACCATAACAAATGTTGTCAAACTTGTATTGATCGTACGAACCAATGTACTTGAAATACTCTGATTTACAAGTGCTTTGATATCATCTCTTGTCCGGATCGTCTGAAGTTTCAGATTCTCACGGATACGGTCAAAGATAACGATCGTTGAGTTGATAGAATATCCGATGATCGTTAACATACATGCGATAAATGTTCCACCAACAGATAATCTTCCAACAGAATATGCTGCAAATACAACTAATACATCATTGATCAATGCGATGATCGCACTGGATCCAAACTTCACATCTTTGAATCGGATCGCAATATAGATCAGCATACAGATTGCTGAGATCACAACGGAAATAAATGCATCTCTCTGCATTTCATTACTGATCGTTGAACTGATATTCTCTGTTGTTACAGATTTTACTTTATAATCTTTCTTTAATGTACTTTCGATCTGTTTTCTCTGGCTCAGATTCAATTCTACACTCTTTACAACCATCTGATTGTTTGCTTTTACTTTCTGACTCTGAACAGAGGTTGACTTGCTGACTTTCTCGTAAGCTTTCACAACCTGTTTCTCCAGAGAATCATTGACTTTCTGGTCATCCTTGAATGTGATCGTAGATGCTGTACCACCTGAGAATTCCAGATCATAATTCAAGATTGATCCGATCTTGCTTCGATTCATTGGAAGTGCAGCAAGTCCGATCAAAATGATCACACCTGCAACTGCAACGTATTTCTTACCTGCACAGACAAAATCTTTTGTTTTGATCGTTCTTGGTTTTCCATACCATTTCTTGTCGCGAAGTCCAAAATGATATGCTGTATATACAAGGAATCGGCTGATCACAAGTGCTGTAAACATAGAGATCAATACACTCATTCCAAGTGTCTGAGCAAATCCTTTGACCGTTCCTGATCCTTTAAACCATAAAACTAATACTGCGATCAATGTTGTAACGTTACCATCGATGATCGCTGATGCTGCCTTTCCGAATCCAGATTTGATCGCTGCTCCTGTACTCTTTCCTGCCCCGATCTCTTCCTGAATTCTGGCATAAATGATAACATTCGCATCAACCGCCATACCGATACCGAGGATGATACCTGCAAGTCCCGGCAATGTCAGTGTCGCATTAAATCCATTCAGTGCTAATAACATCATCAGCATATAGATTGCAAGTGCCACACATGCAATCACACCAGGCACTGCATAAAATGCGATCATGATCAGGCATACCAGTACAAATCCGATGACTCCCGCTTTGACCGTTGTCTGGATCGCATTCACTCCTAATTTTGCAGATACCACGTTAGAACGTAATTCGTTTAATTTCACTGGTAAAGAACCGATTCGAATTGATGAAGCTAAATTCTCTGCTGCTTCATAACTTTCCATACCATCGATCGTACATTCTCCTTTTGTGATCGCTTCCTGTACATTTGGGGCACTGATCACCTGATTATCATAGATAATATAAATTGGTTTTCCAATATTGGCTTTTGTAGCTTTCGCAAATGCCTTTGTTCCCTTAGCATCAAATTCAAGTGCAACTAAATATTCTTTCTTACCAGTTGTCTGATTCTGATTAGTTACAGCTTTGGCTTTCTTAACATTTTGACCTGTCAATACAGTATCTAATGTTGTCTGAGTCGTTGTTTTTCCATTCTTCTTTACTTTTACCTGTTTCTGGACAGCAAAAGAAAGTGTTCCTGGTTTACCAAGCTCATCTAAAATCTTGTTTGCATCTGTTACTCCAGGAATCTCGATATTGATACGATCTTTTCCTTCCTGATAAACTTCTGCTTCTGTACTGTACCCTTCTACACGCTTCTGAAGTTTGTATACAGTATCTTTCATATCACTATCAGATACATTCTTGCCATCTACTTCATATGTAATACTAACTCCACCTGCAAGGTCTAATCCAAGTTCGATATTGCTTGCTCGACCGATCTTCTTCTTTGTGATTCCCTTGGTTGTGATAAATGCTCCAAATACACACAAAGCGATCAGTAAAATAAGCCCTGCAATATACTTGCCACTGCTATTACGCTTCTTCATTCTCCGTCTCCCCTTCTAATGCCAATGCTGCCTTTACCATTAATGCACATTCTACCCTCTTGCGCTCTAATTTACATCCAATCTCATAAGTTCCATCGATCGTACCGTTAAAGTTATAAGAGTTTGCACTGCATCCACCACTGCAATAGAATCTTGCAAAACATTTTTTACATTCTTCTTTGGAGTATACATTACATGCCTTGAATTCTTTGACGATCTCATCTTTCTTGATTCCTTCGTAAACATTACCCATTAAGAAGTCTTCTTCTCCTACAAACTGATGGCATGGATATAAATCTCCCCATGGAGTCACTGCAAGATATTCTGTTCCTGAACCACATCCGGATAAACGTTTTGCAACACATGGCCCTCCTGTTAAGTCGATCATAAAGTGGAAGAAGGTAAATCCTTTTCCTTCCTTCTCTCTTTTGATCATTTCTTTTGCAAGAAGATCATATTCATCCATCAAAATTGGAAGATCCTCTTCTGTGATTGCATAATCTGCTGTATCTGGTGCTACAACAGGTTCTACAGAAATCTGTTCGAATCCTGCATCTGCTAAATGCATAACGTCTTTTGAGAAATCTAAATTATGATGTGTAAAAGTTCCTCTTACATAATATTTCTGCTGGTTTCTGCTGTCTGCAAATTTCTTGAATTTGTCGATAATAAAATCATAGCTTCCTTTTCCATTACGGAATGGTCTCATGTAATCGTGAACTTCTTTTCTTCCATCCACACTTAATACAACGTTATCCATCTCTTTATTGGCAAATTCCATGATATCATCGTTTAGTAATACACCATTTGTTGTCAATGTAAAACGGAACTTCTTATCATGTGTTTCTTCCAAAGAACGTCCATATGCAACGATCTCTTTCACTACATCAAAGTTCATCAAAGGCTCTCCACCAAAGAAATCAACTTCCAGATTTCTACGGTTTCCTGAATTCTCTACAAGAAAATCTAATGCTTTCTTACCAACTTCAGCACTCATTAATGCACGTCTTCCCTTGTATTCTCCTTCTTCTGCGAAACAGTATCGGCAGGCAAGGTTACAATCATGTGCAATATGAAGACAGAGTGCCTTTACAACTGTTGGTCTATCTTTGAATCCACAAATGTATTCTTCATAACAGTCTTCTGTAAATAATACACCTGCATCTTTTAATTCTGTAACTTCTCCATAAGATTCTTTGACATCTTTCTCATCCCAGGATGATAATTCTTTGATGATCTCTTCTAATGTATGATCCTCATATAAAGCAATCACCTCATATGTCAGGTCATCAACCACATGGACAGATCCACTTGCTACATCAAGGACCATGTTATATCCATTATTTTTATACTGGTGAACCATTGTTTCTTTCTCCCTTTATCTGTTATTTTCTTTCATCGAAAAAATGAGGCGGCCCACAAGGAACGCCTCAAGCACAAAGTCTTTGTTCGATTTGACTATTTGCTGTGTTCGCAGGTCTGGTTACCTACTGTACAAGATGTTTTACATGCTGACTGGCAAGATGTCTGGCATTCACCACATCCACCTTTTTTCACTGTGTTCTGTAATGTTTTATTTGTCAGAGTTTTAATATGTTTCATCTTATCGTCCTCCTGATTCTCATAAAATAACTTGCTAT
>ENA-OXDW01000165-OXDW01000165.1-human-gut-metagenome-genome-assembly--contig:-NODE-165-length-21351-cov-8.1019_pt1 | contig 21351 bp, 14 predicted proteins | sample MGYA00249349_ERZ652231 | MGnify/ENA primary metagenome ERZ652231 (study PRJEB26925, sample SAMN05826510) | human gut metagenome | biome: ENVO:2100002; feature: ENVO:00000062; material: ENVO:00002003... | reverse complement strand
GGAGTCTCGTGGGCTCGGAGATGTGTATAAGAGACAGCTGTGCGGTCACGGCGCGCATCTTGTCGGTCAGCTGGTTGCTGGCGGTGCGCATGGTGCTGTTGATATCGTCCATCTTGTCGTTGATGGCGCTGACAGCATCAAAGAGGGAGTCCTTGGTGTTGGTCAACTCTGCCGAGGGACGAGGCACCTTGATGGGGTCCTGCTGGTTGAGCCAGTGGAGGATGTCGCGGGTCTGGCCCATCATATCGGTCAGGCCGCCGAGGCCGTCCTGCATCTGGCCCAGAGCCACGGAGGTATGCGCCAGCGTTGCGCTGGTGAGGGCGGCGTCGGTCTTGAGCAGGTCGAGGGAGTCGCTCAGGTCATCCATGGCGTCGCTCAGCTTGTCGGAAGCATCGCTCAGCTGATCGAGACCATCCTTGATGCTGCCGCCGCCGTTATTGCCGATCCAGTCCTTGATGTTGCCCATGATGCCGTCGGTGATGCTGCCCATGCCGTCCAGCGCGTCAGAGGCTTTGGTCAGAGCCGCAGCCAGCTCGGGGTGGTCGGAGGCAGAGACGGACTTGGCAGCGCTGCCCACGATGCCGCCCATCTGGGTGGCAATGGTAGAGATGGTGCCGATGGCACTTGCGATTTGGGAAGTAGCACGGGCAATGTCACTGTCGTTGGACAGGAGGGACGCCGTGCGCAGCAGGCCCATGCCTGCGGTGACGGCCTTCATTGCCGGGGCCATGCCGCTGCCCAGCGTGAAGACGCTGGCCACGGAGTTGGCCACCTTCAGCAGCTCGATACCATTCTTGAGGTACTTATCCGACTTCTTCTCGGCAGAGAGAGAGTCGTAGCCGGTCAGGATGGTGGAGATGGCCTGCGAGGCAGCGCTGTCATCGCCGGTATCGACAGACTCCAACAGCTTTTTGATACCCTCAGAGATAGCCGACATCCCGTCACGGCCATCCTCGGCCGCGTCGCTCACCTTGTCCAGACCGGAGCTGGTCTTGCTGAGGGCGTTGGATGCCATCAGCATCTCAGCGGCCATCTCGCGCATGGCCCACTTGAGGTTTCCGGTGGCGTCGGTCAGCTTGGTCATGGCATCTTCGCCGGTGTCCATGACGGGTTCGAGTTTGGTGAGGGTATCAGCCAGCAGAGTGGAGGCGCGGTCGATCTCGTCGGCCACCTCGTCGCCGTAGTCGCTGGCCTGGTCGTCCAGCTGACGGGCCGCTGCAATGGCGGTGTCCATCTGGCTGGTCATGGCGCTGAAGGAGTTGGAGATGCTGGTGGTGGAGTTCTCGACGACGCCGGTGGTGTCATCGACAAGGCCGCGCAGAACCTCCAGCTCCGAACGGAGACGCCTGATGGTATCCTTGGAGAGGTCGAGTTCGCGATAGGGTTCCGCCTGACCGGCGATGCCGCCCACGTCCTTGCGGCCCAGAACACGGCCCTGGTTGACACAGCCGGATACAAGGCCGTCGGTGCGGCCCACGATGCCGCCCACGTTGTAGCCAACATGCTCGTAGCCGATGGTGCCGGTGTTGACGCTGGTCAGGATCATGCCGGAGGAGCGGCCTGCGATGCCGCCGGTGTCGGTGGCGACGTTGGTGACGGAATTGGTGGCGTCGTTATCGGCGGCGGCCATCTTGTTGTTGATGTAGTCCACCATCTTGGCGGTGAAGCCGTCGGTGTCGAGAGAGGCTTCCGGATATTCGGTGTTGATGCTGCCCACGTTGGTGCAGCCGGTGATGGCGCCGAGATTGTAGCCTGCGATGCCGCCGGTGGAAGATTTGCCGGTGACGATGGCGCGGGCCGTGCCGTGGTCGATGGTGCCTTCGGACTCGTTGCGGCCCACAATGCCGCCCACCTCGCTATCGCCGGTGACGACGCCGGTGAACTGGCAGTTGATGAGGGTGCCGTGGTTGACGCCTACGATGCCGCCGGTGGTGGTGTCGGCAGAGTCAGAGACAGACACGACACCGCGGACGCTCAGGGACTCGATGGAGCCCTGTTCCTCCACGATGCCGAAGAGGCCCGCCGGGGAATACTGGCCCGTAATGGTCAGGTCCGAGATGGTGTGGCCATTGCCCTTGAACTGTCCGCTGAAGGACGGGATGGGCTCCCACAGCATCCCCTCGAGGGAGAGGTCTTTCTGTAAAATAACCGTCTTTCCCACCGACCACTGGTCGTAGGCACAGTTCCTGGCCAGCGAGAGCAGGTCCGAGACGCTGTTGATGTAAATGGTATCGCCGTCGTCGGACGCGAACACCGGCAGTGCGATGCTCAGCGCCAGCACAGCGGCCAGAAGCGCAGCCGTCAGGCGGCGCAGCAGATGGTTACTGGTCTTCATTCTGCACCTCCTGTTTTTCGTTGTCGTCCAGTTCCTGAGAGACATTGCCCGAGATAACGGTCAGCTGGACGTCGCCGTCCACGATGGCGTTCATCGTACCGGCCACGGAGCCGTGGATCTCGCCCTGCACGATGCCGTTGACCCGCATACGGCCATTGCCGCTGCTGCGGGCCACCAGCTTCGGCACGGCAAAAGAGGTACGGTCCACGATGCGGGTGCCGATGAGCAGGATCTGGGGCAGGACGAAGAGGACGAGGAGGATGGAGATGATGGTGCCGCGGCCCAGACACTGGCCGATGCCCACGATGCAGGCGTCGGAAGTCATCCGGCCGATGAGGAGGCCGGACACGGTCATGATGGTGCCGGAAGTCAGGATGGTCGGGAACGCGAAGTTGATGGTCTCGATCATGGCCTGCTTGTGCTCCATCTTATCCTTCAGCTCGTTGAAACGGGTGGCGATAACGATCGCGTAGTCGATGTTCGCGCCCATCTGGATGGAGCTGACGATGAGGTAGCCCATGAAGTAGAGGTTGGTCCCCATGAAATACGGGAACGAGAAGTTGATCCAGATAGCGCCCTGAATGACCACGATGAGCAGGATGGGCATACCGACGGACTGGAAGGTGAACAGCAGCACCAGCAGGACGATGAAGATGGACACGACGTTGACGACGACATTATCGATGGCGAAGGACTTCTGGAAATCGTACTCGTTGGTGGCGTCACCGGCCATGTAGAGCTCGCCGTCCGGGTAATACTTCCGGGCGATGGAGCGGATGGTGTCGGTGAACTCATAAGTAGTCTGGCCGGGTTCCAGAGAGGGGCTCAGGTAGATGAGGACGCGGTTGTAGTCGTCGCCCTGCAGCTGGGCCAGTGCGCTCTCCATCTGTTCGCGGGCGTCGTGGAGGTCGTCCAGGTCTTCCTGAGAGAGGGAGACGATGCCGGTATCGGCCTCGTCGCAGACGTAGAGGAACATATCCACCAGCGGCACTTTATAGGAGGCGAAGTTGCCGATGATCTGGCCGTACTCCTCGTTCTCGATGGCGTAGGCGGTGTAGATCATCTGGGCGGCCTCGTAGTCCAGGTCGGCCATCTCGGAGAACTGGCGGGCGGTGAGCTTGTCTTCCAGCATATAGCCGTCCTGAGCCTCGATGTTGGACAGACCCTTGGTGGAGTCTATTTCATCATAGCGTTCCAGCTCCTCCAGCATCTTTTTCTCGATGCTGTAATCGTCGTTCTTGGGGTAGACGAGGGCCACGAGGTTCGACTTGGTGAAGTTTTCTTCGATCATCTGGTCCGCGATGAGGGATTCGTTCATCTTCGGCACCTTGATGACATCGTAGCCGTAGGCGTAGGGACAAAGGTTCGAGAAGTGGTAACCGATGAGGATGACCACCAGGAAGATGACAGGGATGACCTTGCGGGTGCGCCATGCAAAGCGGCCCACGAAGGGGATCTCCGGCACGAAGTTCCTGTGCCTGGTCTTATCCATGTAGGGTCCGAAGAGCATCAGCAGGCCGGGCATGACCACGAACACCGAGAGCATCGCAAAGAGGATGGACTTGATGAGGCAGACGGCCATATCGGAGCCGATGCGGAACTGCATGAACAGCATGGCCACAAGGCCGCCGACGGTGGTCAGGGAGCTGGAGCTGATCTCGGGGATGCTCTTGCTCAGGGACTCGATGACGGCCTCCTTCAGGGGCATGGTCTGGTGTTCTTCCTTGAAGTGGTTGCAGAAGATGATGGCGTAGTCCAGCGACAGCGCCAGCTGCAGGATGTTCGTGACCGAGTTGGACACGAAGGAGATGGTGCCGAGCATGAAGTTTGTACCCATGTTCAGGATCATGCCCACCACGAAGGTGAGGATAAGGACAGGCACCTCGGCGTAGGTCTGGGACGTCAGGAGCAGGACGATGACGATGATGACGGCAACGTACACCATGATGACCCGTACCTCGGCATCAATGGTCTCCTGCTGGGTATTGCCCAGCGAGGTGGAGACATAGATGTCGTAGTCGGCGAGGTATTCCTTCACCCGGTCAAGGGCCTCGAGGCACTGGTCATCGTCCTCGGGGTAGTCAAAGGTGATGGAGTAAAGGGCCGACACCGCATCCTTATTATAATGGTCGGTGGTGTCGTCGTAGTCCAGCATCTGGACGCCCTTGAGCTCGGCGAGCCGGTCGGAAAGCTCATCGGCCTCAGCGGGCGTGATGTTGGCCACCATGACATCGGCAGAGCCGTAGGTCGTGAACTGCTCATCCATGATGTCGAGGCCCATGCGGGTCTCCGAGGTCTTGGGCAGGTAGGTGGTCATGTCGGTCTCGACCTTGACCCACCGCACCGAGAACACCGTGAAGATGGCAGCCAGAATGACAAACAGGAACACAAGGTTGCGGCGTTCCACGATCTGGCGCGCAAGCTTGTGCATGAAGTCTATCTGTGGTTTTTCGTGTTCGTTCAAAGAGTCCGTCCTCCTTTGTCGTGATTTTTTTGCAGTTTCATCCCCGGGGATGGGCTGCACAGTCGTCTCATAAACAACCTCCGTCCGATAAGCTACATTTGGTGATTTTGTGAAAATTCGAATGGAAATATTTGTACAAATGATATAATAGAGCGCTGCCCATCAAAAAGCAAGCGACAAAACCGCGCGAATGATAAAATTTGCTTGTTCTTAGCTGCCCTCTCCGTCATCGCGCCTGAGAGGGCTAGTGTTTCCGTTTCCTGCGCGGCCCCGCATTGACGTAGCCGAACACTGTGCCGCAGACGCCGCCGACGATGTGCATGAAGTTGGCCACGTTGTCCCGCACAAAGATGATGTCATAGATCTGCTGGCCCAGATAGAGCGCCGCCACCAGCAGCATGGTGACGGGGATGCCGCCCGAGAAGCCGGACAGGGATGCCAGCATGATGAGCATGAAGACGATGCCCGACGCGCCCAGCAGCGCCGTGCGGGGGAACAACGCACACTGCAGAATGCCCGAGATGAGGGCCGTGAGCAGGATGCCTTTGAGCAGGGGCAGGCTGCCGTACTTTTCTTCCATCGGCGGGCCGACGACGAGGAGAAGCAGCATATTGTTCAGGAAATGGTCCCAGCTGCCGTGGCCCAGCACATGGCCGAAGAGCCGGATGTAAAACAGCGGGTCTTTCAGCGAGGAACGGTAGACGCTGAACAGATGGGTGGTCGTCCAGCCGCCGGTGTACTGGCCCAGGAACAGCACCCCCAGTGAGAGGAGGAAAAATGTCAGGATGACCGGCGAATTGTACTGCACAGACAGCGTGAATTTGGGTCGTTTCGTAGTTGTTTCCTTCTTTCCCGGCCCGTCCGGGGCCGCAGTATGAGTGATACGACCATCATATCATAATCTTCAAAGTTTTTCCACAACTTTCGTCGGTTCAGCCCCGGGTCTGCTCCCAATAGGCTCCCATGCTCTGGCCGGGCTGGTCGGTGACTTCGTCGCTGAGGTAGTCCGCGAGGCCCACGGCGGCAGGCTGCCAGCTGCGGGCTGCCTCTACCGTGGGGTACTCCACCTCGGCGTACCAGAACTCCGTCGGCTGGCCCTCGTCCACATGATTCACTTCCAGCACCGCACCGTCCGGCAGCAGGTAGCTGCGGCGGAGCTTCGGGATGAGGGGCCTGCCGATGATCTTCGTCTCGAGGTCATTGAAAAGCGCAGGGTCGATGTCCCGCTCGATCTCTTCCCTCGCCAGCCCGCTGCCCGACTTGAAGCAGAGGACGTAGTGGGTCTTGCCGCCCGTCAGGGCCTCTTCCCGGATGCGGACGGTGGGCCGCACGCTGATGTAGCCCTGCCGCATGGCAAACTCCTCTTTCAGCGGCAGCCCCTCCGGCCAGCCGTTTACCATCCACTTGCGCTCGATCTCCATGATGTTTTCCTTCCTTTCGGTGGTTTTTGTATTTATTCTAACATATTTTTATGGTATTATAAATGGTGAGTTAGCATGTCACAAAAGCCTCTCCCCTTGGGAGAGGTGTCACCGAAGGTGACGGAGAGGGCAAGGACGCTGACGGAGATGTCTGAACACAGCGATAACATCGCTCTGATAAAGGCTTTTGACTATCGCTGCATTCCGTCTCTTTTGTCACACGCTTGCCCTCTCAGGCGCTCCGCGCCAGCTCTCCCAAAGGGAGAGCCTTTAACAGAAGGAGTTCACAGTATGAAATCAGAACGCAGCTATCCTATTTATAAAGTAAACAAAAAAGCCGAGGCCAGCCTCGTGGGCGGGCATCCGTGGGTATACGAGAACGACATCCTCGAGTTCCCGGAGACGGAGCCCGAGAACGGAACCCTCGCCGACGTGGTGAGCCCGAAGGGCGCTTACCTCGGCACCGGCTTCGTCTCTCTCAAGAGCAAGATCCGCGTCCGCCTCATCTCCCGCAACGCCAACGACACCTTCGACGCCAGCTTCTGGCGCCGCCGCGTCGAGTACGCCTGGGCCTACCGCAAGACCGTCCTCGAGCCCGCCGACCTCTCGGCCTGCCGGGTCATCTTCGGCGAGGCCGACCAGTTCCCCGGCCTGACCGTGGACCGCTTCAACAACATCCTCGTCACCCAGACCCTCAGCGTCGGCATGGAGAAGCTGAAGCCTGTCCTCTTCCCCCTCCTCGCCGAAGTCCTGCGGGCCGACGGCCAGACCATCGACGGCATCTACGAGCGGAACGACGAGGCTCTGCGGGCCAAAGAGGGCCTCGAGCAGAGCAAGGGCTGGTTCGAGCTGCCGGGTGAGAGCCACCCCGCCTCCACCCAGACCGAGATCTGCGAGAACGGCGTCTACTACCACGTCGATTTCGAGAACGGTCAGAAGACCGGCTTCTTCCTCGACCAGAAGTACAACCGCCGGGCGGTCGCCCGCCTCGCCGCCGGCCACACCGTGCTGGACTGCTTCACCCACACCGGCAGCTTTGCCCTCAACGCAGCCAGCGGCGGCGCAGCCCGGGTCACGGCAGCGGACATCAGCGCCGACGCCATCGCCATGGCCCAGCGGAACGCGGAGCGCAACGGCCTGACCAACATGGATTTCCTCTGCGAGGATACCTTCGAGCTGCTGCCCCGCCTCGAAAAAGAAGGCCACCCCTACGATTTCATCATCCTCGACCCGCCGGCCTTCACCAAAGCCCGCCGCACGGTGGAAAACGCCATGCGGGGCTACAAGGAGATCAACTACCGGGCCATGAAGCTCCTGCCCCGGGGCGGCTACCTCGCCACGGCAAGCTGCTCTCATTTTGCCACCGAGGAGCTGTTCATCAAGATGCTGCGCTCTGCCGCAAAGGACGCTCACCGCCAGCTGCGCCAGATCGAAGTGCGCCAGCAGGCCCCCGACCACCCCATCCTCTGGGGCGTGCCGGAGACGAACTATCTGAAGTTTTTCCTGTTTCAGGTCATCTGAAGCCTCTCCCTTTGGGAGAGGTGGCATTGCGAAGCAATGACGGAGAGGGCAAGCCCGGTACGATAGAGTCTCCGCACAGCGATGAGCAGACCCTTTGTCAGAGTGATGTTATCGATACGTCCGTATTTCTCTGTCAGCGTCCTTGCCCTCTCAGTCACCTCCGGTGACAGCTCCCCCAAAGGGGGAGCCTTTGCCCGCAATAGTCATACCATCCGCGCAATACTCCAAAAAATCGGGAGTCAGTTTGTGCAGAATCGTCAAATCTGTCTATTGCGTTTTTCGCCCCGTTCGGCTATAATCATCGCATAGACAGCAACGACGCTGTGAGTCACCTCCTGACTCGCAGCGTCGTTTCGTTTAACCCGATATTTCGCGGGAGAGCCCGCCTCTTTCCGCGTGAAAATCCGCGACCAGCTGAAGTATTTCAATTCAAGTAAGGAGTAGGATTTATGGCAGCAAATGTTATGGAGATCTACGGCAGCAAGGTGTTCAACGAGCACGTCATGAAGGAGCGCCTCCCCAGCGCTACCTACAAGAGCCTCGAGAAGACCCTGCACAAGGGCGCACCTCTGGACATCGAGGTGGCAAACGTCGTGGCCAGCGTCATGAAGCGCTGGGCTATGGAGCTGGGTGCCACCCACTACACCCACTGGTTCCAGCCGCTGACCGGCATTACCAGCGAGAAGCATGACGGCTTCGTCTCCCCCGTGGGCGACGGCACCGCCATCATGGAGTTCAACGGCAAGGAGCTGGTGCGCGGCGAGCCCGACGCCTCTTCCTTCCCCTCCGGCGGCCTGCGCGCCACCTGTGAGGCCCGCGGCTACACCGCATGGGACCCCACCAGCTTCGCTTTTGTGAAGGACGACGTCCTCTGCATCCCCACCGCGTTCGTCAGCTACACCGGCGAGGCGCTGGACAAGAAGACTCCCCTTCTGCGCTCCATGAACGCGCTGTCCAATCAGGCCATCCGCGTCCTGAAGCTCTTCGGCAAGGATGTGGATTACGTCTCCACCACCGTCGGCCCCGAGCAGGAGTACTTCCTTATCAAGAAGGAAGACTACGAGGCCCGTCAGGACCTCATCCTCACCGGCCGCACCCTCTTCGGCGCACCGTCCGCCAAGGGTCAGGAGCTGGAAGAGCACTACTTCGGTGTCATCCGCCCCGAGGTCTCCGCTTTCATGAAGGAGCTGGACGAAGAGCTGTGGAAGCTGGGCGTCCCCGCCAAGACCAAGCACAATGAGGTAGCTCCCTGCCAGCATGAGCTGGCCCCCATCTTCGACACCACCAATGTCGCCATCGACCACAACCTGCTGACGATGGAGATGATGAAGAAGCTGGCCCCCAAGTACGGTCTGGTCTGCCTGCAGCACGAGAAGCCTTTCGAGGGCGTCAACGGCAGCGGCAAGCACAACAACTGGTCCATGTCCACCACCCACGAGAATCTGCTGGACCCGGGCGACACCCCCATGGAGAACCTGCAGTTCCTGGTCTTCCTGGCCGCCGTCATCAAGGCTGTCGATGAGTACGCCGACCTGCTCCGCACCTCCGTCGCCACCCCCGGCAACGACCACCGTCTGGGCGCCAACGAGGCACCTCCGGCCATCATCTCCATCTTCGTGGGCGAAGAGCTGGAAGCCGTCATCGACGCCATCGCTTCCGATTCTCCCTACGCCGGCCCCGTCAAGATGAAGATGGACCTCGGCGTCGATGTCCTGCCCAAGTTCAGCAAGGACACCACCGACCGCAACCGTACTTCTCCCTTTGCCTTCACCGGCAACAAGTTCGAGTTCCGTATGCCCGGCTCCGCCGAGAACCTGAGCGACTGCAACACCATCCTGAACACCGCCGTCGCCAAGGAGCTGAAGGGCTACGCTGACGAGCTGGAGAAGGCCGACGACTTTACCAGCGCCGCCATCGCCCTCGTCAAGCGCACCATCCGCGACCACCGCCGCGTCATCTTCAACGGCAACGGCTACACTGCCGAGTGGGAAGAGGAAGCTGCAAAGCGCGGCCTGCCCAACAAGAAGAACACACCCGCCGCTCTGCCCGCCCTCATCGAGCCGAAGAACATCGCCCTGATGGAGGACTTCGGCGTCCTGACCAAGGTCGAGATGGAGAGCCGCTACGAAGTTGAGATGGAGCACTACTCCAAGATCATCAACATCGAGGCCCTGACCATGCTGGAGATGGCCCGCAAGCAGCTGCTGCCCGCCGTCAACGCCTACATGAGTGAGGTCGCCAACACCGCCGCCTCCAAGCTGGCCGTCAGCGAGAACCTGAGCGTCCGCAGCGAGACGAAGGCACTGACCCGCCTGTCCGCCGACGCCGACGCCATGAGCGACGCTGTGGACGAGCTGCAGGCTGCCGTCAATGCCGCAAAGGCCCTCTCCGACGAGAGCGCAAAGGCCGTCGCCTTCCACGACGACGTTCTGCCCAAGATGGACGCCCTCCGCGCCGCCGCCGACGACGCCGAGACCATCTGCGGCGAGGACTACTGGCCTCTGCCCAGCTACAGCAAGATGCTCTACTACGTCTGATCTTCACATACCAGCGTAGAATAAAGCACCACCGGCTGAGGCGCTTATCTGAGCCATTCTCCTTTTCCTATTTCTTACACCAGCCTGAAGACCTGCCTCTGTACAGAGGCAGGCCTTTGGGCGTTTTTTAAGAAGACATACTTTTCAGAGGACACACACCTATGAGTTATACGACACAGCAGGACATCCTCGATTTCGTCGAGGACAACAACGTAAAATTTGTCCGCTTCGCGTTCTGTGACATCTTCGGCTTCCAGAAGAACATCGCCGTACTGGCAAGCGACCTTCCCAAGGCACTGGAAGATGGCGTCTGCTTCGACGGCAGCGCCATCGCGGGCTTCATGCATGTGGAGGAGAGCGACCTGGTGCTCCGGCCCGACCTGTCCACCATGACCATCCTGCCCTGGCGCACGGCTGAGGGCCGGGTGATGCAGTTCTTCTGCGACGTGGAAAAGCCGGACAACACCCCCTTCGGCGGCAACTGCCGCGGCTTCCTGCGGGACATCAACCGCCGGTTCAAGCAGCTGGGCCTGCGCTGCAACGTCGGTACCGAGTGCGAGTTCTATCTCTTCGAGAACGACGACCGGGGCCGTCCCACCCGCATCCCCATCGACGCAGGCGGCTATTTCGACGTAGCGCCGCTGGACGCCGGCGAGAACATCCGCCGGGACATCTGCCTGACCATGGAGCAGATGGGCCTCGCCCCCCAGCACAGCCACCACGAGAACGGCCACGGCCAGAATGAGATCGACTTCCACTACGCCGGCCCCCTCAAGACCGCCGACAACATCTTCCTGTTCAAGCAGATCGTCCGGGCCGTGGCGGCCAGCAACGGCTTCCACTCCAGCTTCCTGCCAAAGCCCCTGCCCGACCAGGCCGGCAGCGGCCTCCACATCAACCTCTCGCTGACCATGGACGGCAAAAACCTCTTTGAGGGCGACATCGCCCCCGACAGCATCCCCGGCAGCTTCATGGCGGGCATCCTCCGCCACAGCCGGGAGCTGACGGCCTTCACGAATCCCCTGCCCAACAGCTATCTCCGCTTCGGCTGCGACGAGGCTCCCCGCTACGTGAGCTGGAGCCGCCAGAACCGCAGCCAGCTGGTCCGCATCCCGCAGGTGAAGGGCGACAACTGCCGGATGGAGCTGCGCAGCCCCGACCCCGCCTGCAACCCCTACCTCGCCATCGGCCTCGTGCTGGCAGCAGGCCTCGACGGCATCGAGAACCGGATGGAGCTGTCTGCCCCTGTCAACCGCAACCTCTTCATCCCGGACGAAGCCGCCGGTCTCGACCTCGAGACCCTGCCCGCCTCGCTGGAAGAGGCCGTCGAGGTGGCCCAGAACAGCGAGTTCCTTCACAAATTCCTGCCCGACGAGCTGAGCCGCCGCTATTATGCCGAGGCTCTGCGCCGCTGCGAGGCGCTCAAGAACGCCTCCGACCCCGCCGAATATGAGCGCGTCCACTACTTCAATGCCATCTGATGCAGAATGACATAGGAAAGGAGTGAGCCGAATGGGACGTGCCCTGATCGTAAGCGCGGGCGCAAGCTCCAACGAATATATCTCCGCACGCCTGACGGAGTTGGGCTATGCGCGGCCCATCATCGTACCAAGTGCGGCGGAGGCGCGGCGGAGGATGCTGGAATCCGACTTTGAGCTCATCGTGGTCAACTCTCCGCTGCCGGATGAGTTCGGCCACGAGCTGTGCGCCGACGCCGTGGAGAAAACGGATGCCGGTGTGATATTTCTGGCCAAGGCCGCAGCCGCCGAGCAGCTTCTGACCCCGCTGAGCGAAGAAGGCGTTCTGCTGGTCACAAAGCCCTTCTCCAACACCTTCTTTTTGCAGGCCATCCACATGGCCGCCGCCAGCAACCACCGCCTCCTGCTTTTGCGGCAGGAGAATCAGCGGATGCAGGAAAAGCTGGCGCAGGTGCGGCTGGTGAGCCGCGCCAAGTGCTGCCTCATCGAGCTGGGCCGCATGACCGAGGCCGAGGCGCACCGCTACATCGAGAAAAAAGCAATGGACACCCGGCGCGACCGCGCCGAGGTCGCGCAGGAGATACTGGACTCCTACGATCCCGCGCAATAATCCGTATTGCGCCCCCACTGAGGGGAAGTATCTGCTTATCGTGCTATTCACGGCAAAGAATATCTGTAAATTAGAGGAGAACCATTATGGCAAAGTTTATTTTCGTGACCGGCGGCGTCGTCTCCGGTCTGGGCAAAGGCATCACCGCCGCCTCTCTGGGCCGACTGCTGAAGTGCCGCGGCCTCAAGGTGGCCAGCCAGAAGCTGGACCCCTACGTGAATGTGGACCCGGGTACCATGAGTCCCCTGCAGCACGGCGAGGTCTTCGTCACCGACGACGGCACCGAGACCGACCTGGACCTGGGCCATTACGAGCGCTTCATCGACGAGAACCTGAACAAGTATTCAAACCTCACCACCGGCAAGGTCTACTGGAACGTGCTGAACAAGGAGCGTCAGGGCGCTTACCTCGGCCAGACCGTTCAGATCATCCCCCACATCACCAACGAGATCAAGAGCTATATCTACAATCTGGCCTCTTCCACCGAGGCCGATGTGGTCATTACCGAGATCGGCGGCACCACCGGCGACATCGAGAGCCAGCCCTTCCTCGAGGCCATCCGTCAGGTGGGCCTCGAGCAGGGCAAGGAGAACTGCTGCTTCATCCATGTGGTGCTGGTGCCCTACATCTCCGGCTCCGACGAGTACAAGTCCAAGCCCGCACAGCACTCCGTCAAGGAGCTGCAGGGCATGGGCGTCAGCCCCGACATCATCATCCTCCGCGCCGACGGCAGCGTGGGCAGCGACATCCGCCGGAAGATCAGCACCTTCTGCAACGTCAAGCCGGAGTGCGTCATCGAGAACCTGACCATGCCCAGCCTCTACCAGTGTCCGCTGATGCTCCACACCGGCGGCCTCGACGACGTGGTGGTCAAGCAGCTGCATCTGGATGTTCCCCCTGCAGACCTCACCGAGTGGAAAGAGATGCTGGCCCGGATCGCCACCCGCAGCAAGACCTGCACCATCGCCCTCGTGGGCAAGTACGTCAAGCTGCATGACGCCTATCTGTCCGTCATGGAAAGCCTCTACCACGCCGGCTTCGAGAACGACAGCCAGGTGGAGATCAAGTGGGTCGAGAGCGAGGACCTGCCCGACCAGGCAGCCTGCAGGGAAGCCTTTGCGGACGTAGACGGCATCATCGTCCCCGGCGGCTTTGGCGACCGCGGCATCGAAGGCATGATACAGGCCGCACAGTACGCCCGCGAAAACGATGTCCCCTACTTCGGCATCTGCCTCGGTATGCAGATCATGGTCATGGAGTTCGCCCGCCACGTTCTGGGCTACGCCGACGCCAACTCCAGCGAGTTCACCCCCGAGGGTCATCACAACGTCATCGACCTGATGGCCGACCAGCAGGGCAACATCCCCAAGGGCGGCACCATGCGTCTGGGCAAGTACCCCTGCACCGTCCTGCCCGGCACCAAGATGGCCGAGTGCTACGGCCAGAGCGAGATCTGGGAGCGCCACCGCCACCGCTACGAGTTCAACAACGACTACCGTCAGGAGATGCAGGACGCCGGTCTGGTCATCTCCGGCACTAGCCCCGATGGCCGCCTTGTGGAGACCGTAGAGCTGCCGGGCCGTGACTTCCACCTCGGCGCACAGTTCCACCCCGAGTTCAAGAGCCGTCCCAACCGCGCACATCCCCTGTTCAAGGGCTTCATCGCAGCGGCGCTGAAGTTCAAGAAGGGCAAGATGGGGCGCTGACCCTCGCTAAAGCCTCTCCCTCTGGGAGCAACGGCGACGACCGCCGCCAGTGGCGGAAACAGGGAGGCGCTGTTGGGGCCGCGGCCAGCAGGATGCGAGCGACAGCGAAGCAGACGCTGGGAGCCGCAACCCGGGCAGTGTCACCGAAGGTGACGGAGAGGGCAAACCCGTGGCGAAAGAGCCGCCGCACAGCGATAGGCAGGCTCTTTGTCAGAGCGATAGTATCGCAGTATAAGAGCTGTTTGGCAGCATCCTTGCCCTCTCAGGCGCTTCGCGCCAGCTCCCCCAGAGGGGGAGCCTCTGGCGTGTCGGTCAGGTTTCGCCTGAATGAACAAAGTTTAATCTATCATAAACAGGAGTGCCCTGCTACAGAGGCTGGCAGCAGCTTGACAAGGAACAGTGTTCCGAAGTTGCTGCCCTCTGTAGCAGGGCACTCTTTTTTGCGTTATATTGAGCTTTCAGCGGTCAGTTCAGAGTTGACCGGCCTGCCAATGGCTCCCCCTCTGGGAGCAACGGCGACGACCGCCGCCAGTGGCGGAAACAGGGAGGCGCTGTTGGGGCCGCGGCCAGCAGGATGCGAGCGACAGCGAAGCAGACGCTGGGAGCCGCAACCCGGGCAGTGTCACCGAAGGTGACGGAGAGGGCTTCTGCCGGGCAATCTCTCTATGTAAAAAGCTTACTTGCTGGCCTTCGTGGTCTTCTTGCGGGCAGCGGTCTTGCGGGCAGGCTTTGCAGCAGGAGCGGCCTCGGTGGGCTTTTCCTCCGCCTTGGCGGGTGCGGCTTCAGCCTTTGCCCCAGCGGACTTCGCAGCAGTCTTGGCGGCGGTCTTCTTTGCCGCAGGCTTTCTGGTGGTCTTCTTCGCGGCAGGTGCAGCCTTTTCCTCAACCGGCTTTTCCTCGGCGGGAGCCGCGGCCTCGGCCTTGACCTCAGCGGGCTTTTCCTCCGCCTTGGGGGCGTGCTTTGCGCGGTCCTTCACCTCGGAGATGGTCCACAGCTGGTCCTCGCCGGCAGTCTCCTGCCAGATCTGGAGCACAGCGCCGTCCGCAGTACCCATGCCCACGGTGTCGATGCACTTGCCGGCAGCCCACATGGAGCGCAGGCGGACGGTGCCGGCCGGGGTGGGCTCCATCTTCCACATCTGGGAAGTGCCGCCCACGTCCTCCCACAGGTGGAGCCAGGTGCCGTTGGCGGTGCCGGTCATCATCAGGTCGATGAGCTTGCCGGAGGCGCGGTTGCGGATGCGGTAAACGCCGTCGCCCTCGCGGACGAAAGCCCACTCCTGCTCGGGCTTGCGCTCGTACCTGCCCAGACGGATGTTGCCGCCGTCCTTGACGCTCTCCACAGCCTGAATAACGCTGCCGGTCTTGGCGGCGATGGTGTAGAAGCGGTCTGCTTCAATGATGGTCTGTGCCACAGATTTCATAAGATTTCCCTCCTTATCCCGGGGCAGGATCTCCCCGGAACTCTTCTCTGCGCTGTTTTTTGTCCTCGCGCTTTTGTTTCTTTCCATAAATTATACCACTCGACGTGATTTTTTACAAGCAATTCGACCTTTCTTTGGCAAATTTGCCAAAAGGCATTCCATTTTCTCCTGCTTTTGCACTCAATACCCTAACTTTTTGCAACGGAACCGACCGCCGCTGGTGCAGTGCCATCATCTCGACATTTCCCCCGATCTGCGCTATACTTTATTGTATATCTGCATTTTACCCGTTCTTTGCGCAAAGAGCGGTATTTTCTTTGATTTCCGAAAGTGAGGTATCTCTTCATGCCGTCTTCCCCCCCCCGCACCACATCCGACGCCGCCGAGCTGGAGCGCAGCAGGCTCCAGTTCGAGAAAATGACCCAGACCCCCGTGCCGAAGCTCATTCTCGGCCTCGCGGCCCCCACCATCCTGAGTATGCTCATCACCAGCATCTACAATCTGGCCGACACCTTCTTTGTGGGCCGGCTGTCCACCAGCGCGTCGGGCGCAGTGGGCGTCGTGTCGAGCCTGATGGCCATCATTCAGGCCCTCGGCTTCATGCTGGGCCACGGCGCGGGCGGCATCATCAGCCGCAGCCTCGGCAGTCAGGACACCCATGCGGCCACAAAGTTCGCCTCCACCAGCTTCTTCACGGCGCTGACCTTCGGCGCAGTGCTGGCCGTTCTCGGTCTCGCTGCCCTGCCCGACTTCATGATGCTGCTGGGCAGCACCGACACCATCCTGCCCCACGCCTGCGCCTATGCGCGGCCCATCCTCATCGCGGCCCCGCTCATGATGTCGAGCCTCGTGATGAACAACATCCTCCGCTACGAGGGCAAGGCCAGCTTCGCCATGATCGGCCTCGTCACCGGCGGTGTGCTCAACATCGTGCTGGACCCCGTCTTCATCTTCGGCCTCGGCATGGGGACCGGCGGCGCAGGCGCGGCCACCGCCCTGAGCCAGAGCATCAGCTTCTGCATCCTGCTTTCCATGTTCCTGCGGGGCAAGACCGTCAGCCGATTCCGCATCACCCAGGTCACCCGCAGCGCCCGGGACTTCGGGCAGATCTTTTTCAACGGTGCGCCCAGCTTCGGCCGTCAGGGCCTGAACAGCATCGGCAGCATGCTGCTGAACGTCACCGCCCGCAGCTACGGCGACGCTGCCGTGGCCGGCATGAGCATCGTGTCCCGCATCTTCCAGTTCGTGCTGTCGGTGGCTATCGGCGTCGGACAGGGCCTGCAGCCTGTGGCGGCCTTCAACTACGGCGCCCGCCGCTTTGCCCGGGTGCGGAAAGCGGCCATCTTCACCATCTCGACGGCTTTCGTCTTTATGGCGGTGCTCAACGCCCTCTGCTGGTTCAACGCCGAGCCCCTCATCCGCCTCTTCCGCGACGACCCCGAGGTCACCGCCGTGGCTCTGCCCGCCCTGCGGTATCAGTGCGTCGCCATGTTCTTACAGCCCGTCATCATCGTGACGAATATGATGTTCCAGTCCATCGGCAAGTCGGGCCGGGCTACCTTCCTCGCCTGCTGCCGTCAGGGCGTCTGCTTCATCCCGCTCATCCTCACCCTGCCCCACATCTGGGGCCTGAGCGGCATCGAGCTGTGCCAGCCCATCGCCGATGGCCTCACCTTCTGCATCTCGGTGCCGTTCCTGCTGCCCTTCCTGAAGGAATTGAAGGAACAGGGAGACGAAGAATAAGCTTGTCATAAAACTGTAACCAGACCCGGACACATTTCTGCAATGAAATGTCCGGGTCTTTCGTATATACTATAGATGGGGAAGTCAAATTCTGGGAGACTGTGAGGTGTTTCTATGAAGACCACTCTGCTTCGACTCAGCCGCCGCGCCGCCTGCCTCGTGCTGGCGGGCGGGCTGCTGACGAGCTGTTCGCTGCTGCCTGCGGCGTCGCCCCGGCACGAGGGGACGGCGTCCTCGCAGGCTCCGCAGTATTACAGCGACGCATGGCTCAGCGACGACTCGCTCCACTACGTCTATTCTTACGCCGGGAACGGCGGCGGCACCATCCTCCGGGGCGGCAGGGTGCTCTACAAAGCCAGCAGCTCCGACAGCATCCAGCTGCTGAAGGACACCCTCACCGGCGAGACAGGCCACTACCTCGTGGCCCACTCCACCCCCGGCACGGAGGAGCGCACTTCCACCCTTTACGACGCCGACGGCAATGCCGTCATGACCTTTCCCTACGCCGTGAACGCCACCCTCTCGGGCGGGCTGCTCATCCTGAACGATGCCGCCGACGTCTGGGCTTTCGAGAACGGCACCACCGGCGGCACTCGGGTGTACGACCTCGCCACAGGCGCCCAGCTTCCCGTACCCGAAACAGCGCTCGACTGTCTCGTGGTGGACGAGGGCGGCCAGCGCCTCGTCTTCAACTGCTACGACCTGCCCGAGGGCCTTACTTACGCCTACGACGACCCCGACCAGCCGCTCCACCAGTATGTCCTCATCACCGACCGGGAGGGCAATGTGCTGCTGCGGGAGGACGGCTGCACGGCCAGCTCCCTCGCATCGTACCGCGGCGGCTTTGCCGACTGGCTCGATTTGAGCTGGTTCCGCGGCTCAGACTGGGGCATCGCCCGCGAAGCCCTTTACAACGTCACCACCGGCGAACTGCTCACCGGCGAAGAGGACAGCGCCGTCTCGGCCTGCGGCGTGGGCGTCGCCTGCCTTCAGAGCCGTCAGGACAGCCGCTCCGTCCTCTACGATTTGAACAGCGGCGAGGCCGTGGAGCTGGGCCGCTTCGACTGGTGTGTGATGGACTACACGCCCGGCTGTGTCACCCTCCTCGGCAGCGATGACCCGGATAACCCCTACACCCTCATCGACCTCGCCAGCGGCGAAAAGACCGCCGTCCAGCGGAGCGACACGGACTACCACTCCGGTAATGTCGCTGTGCTGACGGCAAACAATGTCCTTAAAATCTATGACGGCACCACCGGCGCGCTGCTGACCGACGTAGAGGTGACGCCCGTCGAAGAGGGACACTATGTCAGTCTGACCGCTCTGCCCGACGGCTACGCCCTGCTGCAATACAACAGCGAGAACTACGACACCGTTGCCATCCAGACCTACAGCGGCGATGGGCTGCTCTGGTCGTCCGCCGGTGAGGCCCAGCAGTACACCTACGCCTCCTACCTCACCAACACCGCCAACGGCCCTCTGCTCACGGCCCACCGGGACAACAGCGACTCGTCGAACCTCTCCGACGTGCTGGACATGGAGGGCAATCTGCTTCTCCGCCGCCTCGGCAGCTGCTACAGCATCGACGATCTACCCGACGACTGCTTTATCGCGCGGCAGGGCTTCGACTACGGCCTGATGGACTCCACCGGCCAGTGGCTCTACCGCGAAAGCATCTTCTCCTCCCCCAGCGACGACGCTGGCGGGGGCTACCTGTACTGACACGGAGGTTTTTGATATGAAAAAGATGATCTCCCGCCGCAGCTTCCTGCACGTGATGGGCCTCGGCTTCGGGGCGGCGATGCTCACCGCCTGCAAGACCGGCACTACGGACTCCCCCGCCGACTCTCCGGCGGCGTCTGTCCCCGATGCGGACACGCCCGTCCCCTTCCTGACCGAGGACGAGTTCCCCCGCCTCGACGGCTCCACGGCCTGCATCCCCCTGATGGCCCAGATGAAGGCCGACGTCACCGGCATGGACCTTCTCGAGGCCCAGACCAGCATCACCGTCAGCACCACGGCCTATGCGTGGGAGAACTTCGGCCTCTGGTCCCGCAGCGACAGCGAGGACTACGGCGCACAGCTCCTCATCGTCTACGAGGCCCCCGAGTACGTCAAGGAAGAGCTGGCCGAGGCCGACGCAAAGCTCGAGCAGAAAGCCATCGGCCGGGACGCACTGGTATTCATCGTCAACGAAGAGAATCCCGTCCAGAGCCTGACCCAGCAGCAGCTGCGGGATATTTATGCGGGCCGCATCACCAACTGGAAGGACGTGGGCGGCGCGGACGCCCCCATCGTGGCGTTCCAGCGGGGCGTGGACTCGGGCAGTCAGACCCTCTTCAAAAAGCTGCTCATCGACAAGGGCGACGGCCAGCTGATGGCCGCGCCCACCGAGCTTGCCCCCGCCGACATGGGCGGCCTCGTGGACAGCATCGCCGAGTACAACAACTCCGCCAACGCCATCGGCTTTTCGGTCTACTACTACATCGACCAGATGTACTCGAAGCCCGGCCTCCGCCTGCTGGCCGTGGATGGCGTGACCCCCGGCAATGACACCATCGCCGATGAGAGCTACCCGCTCTGCAACGAGTTCTACGCAGTCGTCCACGCGGACGCCGCCCCCGACAGCCCCCAGCGGAAGGTCTACGACTGGCTGGACACCGACGAGGGACGCAGGTGCATCGAGAAGGCGGGGTATGTAGCCCTCTCAGTCACGCCGCAGGCGTGACAGCTCCCCCAGAGGGGGAGCCATTGGCAGGCCGGACAGCTCAAAGCTGACTGCGGAAAGCTTAATATAACGCAAAAAATAGTGCCCTGCTACAGAGATTAGCAGCAGCTTGACAAGGATATTGTTCCGAAGCTGCTGCCCTCTGTAGCAGGGCACTGCTGTTTTCAAGATAAAGAAACTTTGCTCGTCCAGCGTGGGCCTACCCGGCTCGCCAGTGCCTCTCCCTCTGGGAGCAACGGCGACGACCGCCGCCAGCGGCGGAAACAGGGAGTCGCTGTTGGGGCCGCGGCCAGCAAGACGCAAGCGAAGCGCCGCGGATGCCGGGTGCCGCAACCCGGGCAGTGGCGCGAAAGCGCCTGAGAGGGCTACACCGCCAAACACCACAGCGGCGTCGTGATGAGCCGATCTCAATACCCGCGCCCCGCCGGGCGGCATGATTTTTCTGCATACCTTGCAGAAAAAGAGGCCAAGACCCATTCTGTCAGGTCTTGGCCTCTTTCCTGTTTCCTTTATAGGCCGAACAAATCGGCGTGTGTGCCGGTGCGGTACAAATACAACTCCGTATCTGTTTGGTAGTAGATCAGCAGCCAATCAGATTTTCAACCGGCCCGTTGTAGGTATGACCGCCGCCGTTGTCCAGTTCTTCAAAGGCTTCCAGCGTGTCGGCATTCGGTGTTTCACTTTCATCCGGAATTGCAGCCCCCTGCAAGTAGGCAATGATATACAGCAGTTTGTTTTCCGGCACTTGGTCGATCAAGCTCTTCGCCAATTCTCTTGCACTCATAACACACCCATCCTTTCGTGTAAAGTTTCAGGCTTATAAGTATTATAGCACTTTTTTTCTTTATTGAACAGTCCTGCATACCTTTTCCCAAAAAGCAAAAGCCCCACGACACACGCCGCTTTTCAGCGGTATATCGTAGGACTTTTTGGAGCTGGTGACAGGAGTTGAACCTGCAACCGACTGATTACAAATCAGTTGCGCTGCCATTGCGCCACACCAGCGGGTATCGTTTGCACAGGGTACTTTAGTAGAATACCAGAAACCTCCCCGCTTGTCAATATCTTTGTCTGCCCCCGGCCCCGCTGTACGGCCCATGCAGCGCTCTGTTTCAGGGCGTTTCGAGACATCCGCGAGGCGATTCATGCACAAAACACGGCGATTCACGCAGATTTGGCCACATTATGGCCGGAATGTGGTAGTCTAAATTAGACTCAACATTTATGCTTCTTTCACAAGCTCCTGCCGCTTCATTGGGAGCTTCTGTGCAAAACCCACACTTTTCAGAGGAGGTTTCTATGATTTCTTATCGCAAGCTCGCAATGCGCGTTCTGGGGCTGTCTCTTATACACATCTCCGAGCCCACGAGACTCCTGAGCATCTC
>ENA-OXDW01000149-OXDW01000149.1-human-gut-metagenome-genome-assembly--contig:-NODE-149-length-23107-cov-10.2306_pt1 | contig 23107 bp, 19 predicted proteins | sample MGYA00249349_ERZ652231 | MGnify/ENA primary metagenome ERZ652231 (study PRJEB26925, sample SAMN05826510) | human gut metagenome | biome: ENVO:2100002; feature: ENVO:00000062; material: ENVO:00002003... | reverse complement strand
TCTATTCGTCGGCAGCGTCAGATGTGTATAAGAGACAGATTTATATGAGGGAGAATGATTTATGGAAAAAATCGCAGCAGACCTGCTTTTGAAGGGCCTTGCCCCCGAGGGCTTCGCCGACAGCCAGCCCATCGGCCTCGTGACCACCGACAGCCGCGAGGTCTGCCCCGGCTGCATCTTTGTGGCTTTCCCCGGTGAGCGCTTCGACGGCCACGATTTCGCGGCCAGGGTGCTGGAAGAGGGCGCGGCCTATGTCGTCCTCAACCATCCGGTGGAGGGCGTCCCGGCTGAACGGGCGGTTATCAGCCCCGACAGCTACCACGCCATGATGGTCATGGGTGCGAACTACCGCAGCCAGTTCCACCCGAAGGTGGTGGGCGTCACCGGCAGTGTGGGCAAGACCACCACCAAGCAGATGACCTACGCCGCCATCGCGGGCTTTGGCAATACCATCAAGACCGAGGGCAACCAGAACAACGAGCTGGGCCTGCCCCGCACCATCTTCCGCATCGGCAGGGATACGGAGTACGCTGTCGTCGAGATGGGTATGAGCCACGCCGGTGAGATCGAGCGTCTGGCAAAGTGCGCCCGCCCCGATGTGGGCATCATCACCTGCATCGGTGTGTCTCACATCGGCAATCTGGGCAGTCAGGAGAATATCTGCAAGGCGAAGCTGGAGATCTGCGCCGGCCTTGCCGAGGGTTCGCCCCTCGTGCTCAACGGCGACGACCCCTTCCTGCGCAAAGCCGCTCTGCCCGCCCATGTCCGGCCCGTGTGGTTCAGCCTCGGCGATGAGAACGCCGACGTCTGCGCCCTCGATGTCCGGCAGGAGGGCGACGGCATGGCCTTCACCCTCTGCGATAAAAATGCAGGCCGCTATGAGGTGACGATCCCTGCGATGGGACGTCACAACGTGGCGAACGCGCTGGCCGCTTACGCCGCCGCCACCCGTCTGGGCCTCGCGCCCGAGGGCGTCATCGCGGGTCTGGCCGATTTCGAGCAGACCGGTATGCGCCAGAAGGTCGTCCACGCAGGCAGCATGGACGTCATCGAGGACTGCTACAACGCCAACCCCGACAGCATGAAGGCTGCGCTGGCGATGTTCAAAGAGTACCCCTGCAAGCGCCGCTTCGCTCTGCTGGGCGATATGCTGGAACTGGGCGGGATGAGCGCGTCCGCTCATGAAGAGCTGGGCCGTCAGGCCGCAGAGGCCGGGCTGACCGCCCTTGTCACCTACGGCCCCGAGGCCGCACGGACGGCAAAGGCTGCAAAGGACGCGGGCCTCGCCGACGTCGTCCACGCCGAGGATTACCAGCAGGCTGCAGACGCTCTGCTGGCCCGGATGGCCCCGGGCGACGCTCTGCTGGTGAAGGCCAGCCGGGGCATGGCACTGGAAAAGGCGCTGGCCCTGTTTTATCCCGTCTGCACAAAGTAAAACACTTGGAGTATCGTTATTATGATTCGTTTTGCCTTGATCGTCGCCTCAACGCTGGGGTTCGTCCTCACGGCGGCGCTCGGGAATTTGATGACGCCGCTGCTGCGGGCGTTCCGCGTCCGGCAGGAGGAAAATGAGCCGCCCACGATGGGCGGGCTCTGCCTGATGGTGGGGACGCTGGCGGCGGTGGGCGTCGGCTGGACAGCGGCCTGTGTCGCCCAGCCGGAGCTGCTGGGGACCGAGAGCCTGTTGACCACCCGGCTGCTCATCGCCCTGTTCGGGGCGCTCTGCTTCGGGGCCGTGGGCCTCGCGGACGATCTGGTCCGGCTGCGGCATCGGTCGCCGCTGGGGCTGCGCCGCCCGGTGCGGCTGGCACTGGAAGCAGCCTCCGGCGCGCTGGTGCTGGCCCTGCTGGGGCTGAACCACTGCCTGCCCGACGGGCTGGCCCTGCCGGGCGTCGGCTACTGCACCCTCGGGCCGCTGGCCCCGGTGGTCTGGCTGGCGATTTTAGTGGCGCTGGCCGAGAGTGCCCGCACCGCCGACGGCATGGACGGCACGGTCTGCGGCTGCGCCTTCATCGCCATGCTGGGCCTCATGACGGCTTTGACCCTCCTGGGCTGGTTCCCGCTGGGGGTCCTCCCGGCGGCGCTGGCCGGGGCATTGATGGCCTTCCTGCTCTGGAATTTCTATCCCGCAAAGCTCCGCCCCGGTGCGGTGGGATGCCAGTTTTTAGCCGGTGCGCTGGGCTGTGTGCCGCTGAGCGTCGGCTGGCCCGGGCTGACGCTCCTGCTGGCCCTGCCCTACTGGCTGGAGGGCGGCATGGTGGCTCTGCAGATCATCGTCTGGAAAGCCTCCGGCGGGCGGCGGCAGCTGTTCGGCACCGCGCCGCTCCACCGCTGGCTGGAAAAGCGGGGCTTTGACCCGGTGAATATCTTTTATATTTTTGGAGTTCTGGCCATGCTGGGCCTTGCGCTGACCTTGCAGGCGGCGCGGGCCAGCTGAGCCGGGACCTGATAAGGAGGGAATGCGGATGGCGACCATCCGGAGAAAAAAGTCTGAGTCCTTTGCCATCTTGTCGAGCCCCGGCCCCTGGCCGCAGGTGCTCATCAACTGGCTGGCGACGCTGGCAGTCATCATCGTGTTCGGACTCATCATGCTGTTCAGTGCCAGCTACACCACGGGCTATCTGCGGATGGGCGACAGCTTCTACTACATCAAGTCGCAGGTGTTCTGTTTGGGTCTGGGCCTCGCGGTCATGCTGCTCTTCTCCCGCATCGACCACCGCTTTCTGCGCAGGATGGTCGGGCCGGGCTATGTCGTCTGCATCGTGATGCTCATCGCAGTGCTGTTCAGTGCGCCCCTCAACGGCTGCCGCCGCTGGCTGCGCATCGGCTTTACCATTCAGGTGTCGGAGATCGCAAAGTTCGAGATGATCCTGCTCACAGCCCATCTGGCCGCGAAAGCGCCCCATCTGGAAAAGCTGGACCCCGCCTCCGGGCGGCGCGTCCCGGCAGGCCAGTGGCTCTATCAGCGCATCGTGCGGGAACTCATCGTCCCGCTGCTGCCCCTCATCCCTGTGGTGTTTCTGCTCATGCTTGAGCCCCATATGTCCGGCATCGTCCTGACGACGGCCATCTGCGGCACCATCCTGCTGCTGGGCGGCAGCGGCGGCATCATCACCTGGGCGGGCGGCGCGTCCGCTGTGCTGCTGCTCCGCACCGTGCTGGAGCGCATCGACTCCATCCCGTACTTACAGAGCCGTCTGGACGGCTGGACCCACGACCTGAGCAAGATGACCGACCAGACCCTGCAGAGCCTCTACGCCATCGGCTCCGGCGGTGTCACCGGCCTCGGCCTCGGCAACAGCATCGAAAAACAGCTCTGGCTCCCCGAGAGCACCAACGACTTCATCTTCAGCGTCGTGTGCGAGGAGCTGGGCTTCGTGGGTGCCGTCATCGTCATCCTGCTCTTCGTGCTCTTCCTCGTGCAGGGGCTGTGGCTGGCCTTCCACGCCGAGAACCGCTACTGCACACTGGTGGGCATCGGCATCATGGCCCAAATTGCGTGGCAGGTGTTCTGCAACATCGCGGTCGTCACCAACACCCTGCCCAACACCGGCATCTCACTGCCCTTCTTCTCCTCCGGCGGCACCAGCCTCATCCTGCTGCTGGCCGAGATGGGCGTGATGATAAACATCGGCCGGGGCGGCGAGCGCGCCCGCCTCGAGCGGGAGAATCTCCGCGCCCAGCGGGAACAGCGGGAAAAAGAAAAGTCCGACAACACCATCCGGCTCGACCCCAACATGGGATATTGAGCACATCCAGATAAGGAGGAAATCACCATGCGTGTACTGATCGCAGCCGGCGGCACTGCCGGACATATCAACCCGGCTCTGGCCATCGCGGGAGCCATCAAAAAGGCCGACCCGTCCGCCGAGATACACTTTGCAGGCCGGAAGGAGGGGATGGAATACCGCCTCGTGACCCAGGCGGGCTACCCCTTCCACCACATCGAGATCACCGGTTTCCAGCGCAGACTCTCCCTGAACAACATCAAGCGGAACATCATCACCCTCTGGAACCTGGCCCTCTCCGGCCCGAAAGCCCGGGCCATGATGAAGGAAGTGCAGCCCGACCTCGTCATCGGCTGCGGCGGCTATGTCTCCGGCCCGGTGGTGCGCTGCGCCGCCAAGAAGGGCATCAAGACCGCCATCCACGAGCAGAACGCTTTCCCCGGCGTGACCAACAAGCTGCTGGCCCCGGACGTGGACATCGTGTTCGCCGCCGTGCCTGCCGCTGTGGAAAAGCTGGGTGCGCCCGAAAAGACGCAGGTCGTGGGCAACCCGGTGCGGCCTGAAGTGTTCGAGAAGGCAGGGGAGCGGGACGCCATCCGCACCCAGCTGGGTGCCGGTGACCGCACCGTCATCCTCTCCTTCGGCGGAAGCCTCGGAGCCCGCCGTGTCAACGAGGTGGTGGCCGACCTCTGCGCATGGGAGCAGAAAGAGCACAAGCCTGTGCTCCACATCCACGCCACCGGACAGTACGGCGTGGAGCTGTTTCAAAATCTCGAAAAGGAAAAAGGCTTTGCCCCCGGCGAGAGCCTCGTGGTGAAGGAATATATCAACAATATGCCCGAGCTGCTGGCGGCTGCCGACCTCGTCATCAGCCGCGCCGGTGCGCTGACGCTGGCCGAACTGGAAGCCGAGGGCCGCGCCGCCATCCTCATCCCCAGCCCCAATGTGGCGGAGAACCACCAGTATTACAACGCCATGGAGCTGCAGAAGGCCGGTGCCGCTGTGGTCATCGAGGAAAAGGATCTGACCGGCGAGAAGCTGGTCTCGACCGTCTCCGGCCTGCTGGCCGAGCCGGGCAGGCTGGCTGCCATGGGTAAGAACGCCCGCACCCTCTCGGTGGACGACAGCCTCGACCGCATCGCCGACGCCCTGATGAAGCTGGTCAAGACGCCGTGATTGATTCGGCAGCGCTCTTGTGATAAAATAATCAGACGGAAAGGAGGCGACGCCGCACCATGCAGCAGGACCGGAACAAGAGCCGACGCCCCAGCAGTTCGATCCAGCAGAACAGCGCCCGACGGCAGGGAAAGCCCCGCAAAGCCTACGACTGGACGCAGGACCGGCGTCCCTCGAATCAGGACCGCCGCCGGACGCAGGGCTATCAGGAGCAGACGCTGGACTTCTCGGGCGGCAATGTGACGTTCGAAAACCACAGCTCGGGATATGCGGACAACAGCATCCAGTTTCCCCAGCAGACGGCGCGACGGCCCGATAACCAGAACCAGAGCCGCCGTCAGGGCCAGCAGAGAAGCCAGCGGCCCCGTCAGAACACGACCGCCTACCCCACAAATGGGAGCCTCCCCCGCAATGGCCAGCGGCCCCAGAACGTCCAGAGCGCCCGGAGGCCCCAGAGCAGCGGGCGCTACCGCCCCACGGAGGCGAACCTCCGCAGCCCGGCCCGGCGGGAGGGCAGAAAAAAGCGCCGTCTGACCCGGGCCGCTGTCCGCCGCCGCAGGGCCATCCGCCGCCTGACGGCGCTGGCGCTGCTGCTCTGCGTCATCGGGGTGGGCGTCTACCTCACCGTGACCATGCTCTTCAAGATAAACACCTTAGAAGTGGCGGTCGATGGAGAGGTGGTGCAGGAGGTGGGCGGCTATTCCAGCGCTGAGATCCTGCAGGCGCTGGGCGTCCACGCGGAAGAGAACATCTTCAGCTTCGACCCCGCCGAAAAGGCCGCTGCGCTGGAAAAGCAGTTCCCGCTGCTGGAAAATATCCGGGTGGAGCGGGATTACCCTAACACCGTAGTGGTGCGGACCAACGCGGCCGCTGCCGTCTACGCCATGCAGACGTCCGGCGGCTGGCTGAGCCTTTCTGCGGGGCTGAAGATACTGGATCAGGATTCGGCCCAGCCGGACCTTATCATCCTCTGCGGCGGCGAGCCGGTATCCACGACGCCGGGTACACAGCTGGAATTTGAGACAGGACCGTCCGGCCCGTCTTCGGGCAGCGCGGCGTCTGACAGCGCCGCGTCCAGCGAGGCCGGACCGCCCACGGATAAGCGGCTCGAGTCCCTGAACACACTGCTGACCGCACTGGACAGCAGTGAGCTGGGGGCGGATGTCACCCGCATCGAGTTCGAGGACCCGGAGCAGATGGCGTTTTTGTATCAGGGCCGCATCAGCGTGCTTCTGGGTACCCTGAATGAGCTGGACTACAAACTCCGGCTGGCAAAGTATGTCCTGCTCAACGAGGACGGCAAGGGCTGCTCGCCCACCGACACCGGTATGCTGGATCTGAGCCACCTGAGCGCCTCTTCCAGCCGCAAATTCCGCTTTGCACAGGGCGAGCCGACCCTGCCCTCGGGCTGGACGGCCCCGGAAGAGCCTGCCGCCCCGGCGGAGGCAGAAGCCGAGAGCCAGCCGGAGGAAGCCTCCGGCACCGAACCCGATACTGAGGGCGCGGAAGCCGCGCCCGCCGAAGACCCCACTGCCGCAGCGGCAGAACAGCAATAAGGAGCATTTGAACGATGAAACTGGAACAACTGTTGGAGGGCGTGTCCTATACGCTGGTGCAGGGCAGCCTTGAACTTGACATCGAGGACATCATCTACGACAGCCGCAAGGCGGCCCCGGGCCGGCTTTTCGTCTGCATCGTGGGTACCCAGCGGGACAGCCACGACTACGCCGCCCAGTGCGTGGCCGACGGCGTGACGGCGCTGGTGGTCCAGCACGACATCGACCTTTCCACCGTCCCCGGTGCTGCCGTGCTGAAGGTGGAGAGCAGCCGCTATGCGCTGGCGCTCATGAGCGGCAACCTGTTCGGCAACCCCTCCCGCCGGATGACCATGATCGGCGTCACCGGCACCAAGGGCAAGACCACCACCACCCACATGATAAAGAGTGTGCTGGAAGCCGCAGGCCGCAAGGTGGGCATGATCGGCACCAACGGCATCTACTTCCTCGGCCACCATCAGGAGACGGCCAACACCACCCCCGAGAGCTATGAGCTGCAGAAGACGTTCCGGGAGTTTCTGGACGCCGGCTGCGACACGGCTCTGATGGAGGTGTCCAGCCAGGGCCTCATGATGGACCGCGTGGCGGGCATCCATTACGACATCGGCGTCTTCACCAACCTCTCGCCCGACCACATCGGCCCCGGCGAGCACAAGACCTTTGAAGAATACCGCAGCTGGAAGGGTCAGCTTTTCAAGCGCTGCACCACCGGCGTCGTGAACATCGACGACGAGAACACCGAGGCCCTGCTGGAAGGCCACACCTGCAAGCTTGTGACCTACGGCTGCAGCGAGAAGGCCGACTACCGCGCCGGTACTTATCAGCTGCTCCGCACCCACGACTTCCTCGGCGTCCGGTTCCATGTCTCCGGCAAGGATGATATGGACGTCAAGGTGAATATGCCCGGCGAGTTCAGCGTCTACAATGCGCTGGCCGCGCTCACTGTGGGCAAGGTGCTGGGCCTGCCCGATGAGGCCATCCACGAAGGTTTGAGCCGCTGCGTGGTCAAGGGCCGCGTGGAGCTGGTCCCCATCAGCAAGAAGTTCACCATCCTGCTGGACTACGCCCACAACGAAGTCTCCACCGAGAGCCTGCTCACCACTCTGCGGGCCTACGACCCCCACCGCCTCGTGGTGGTGTTCGGCTGCGGCGGCAACCGCTCCAAGCTGCGCCGCTACGGCATGGGCGAGATCTGTGCCAAGATGGCCGATTTCTCCATCCTCACGGAGGACAACAACCGCTTTGAGAAGGTGGAAGACATCATCGCGGACATCCGCGTGGGGATGAACAAGGGAAACCCGGACGCAAAGTTCGTGGAGATCCCCGACCGCCTCGACGCCCTGCATTATGCTGTTGACCACGCACAGGAGGGCGACCTCATCGCCGTCATCGGCAAGGGCCATGAGACTTACCGTGACCGCGAGGGCGTCAAGACCCCCTTCCTCGAGCGGGAGCTGCTGGAAGAGTACGCCCAGCAGATCGGCCTTGAGTAATATCTGAGCATAAAAATACCGGCTGTGCTTTAAGCACAGCCGGTATTTTTGTCGTATTTGGACTTTAGTTCTTTTCTGCCAGAGTCCTCTGGGTCTTTTCCTCGGGGATGAGGTTGGTCATGCTCTTGAGGCTGATGCCGATGGTGGAGAGGTTGTGCAGCATGGCAGAGGACGCAGGCTGCAGGATGCCCATTGCCCCCAGCGCGATGAGGGCAGAGTTGAAGGTCAGCACAAAGCGGTAGTTGGCGCTGACACGGCGCTGCAGGGAGTTGGCGATGGTCTTGAGGATGACCAGCTCCTCGAGGCTGTCGGCCTTGATGGTCACATCTGCTATCTCGCGGGCGATGGCAGCGCCGGAGTTGATGGCGATGCCGACGTCAGCGGCAGAGAGGGCGGGGGAGTCGTTGATGCCGTCGCCGATCATCACGACGGTGTGGCCCTCGCTCTTGGCCTTCTGGACGAAAGCAGCCTTGTCCTCGGGCAGGACTTCGGCGAAGAACTGGTCCACGCCCACCTGCCTTGCGATGGCGGCGGCGGTGCGCTCGCTGTCACCGGTCATCATGACGGTGTTGGTGATGCCGAGGCCGCGCAGAGCGCGCAGCACGCGGGAAGCTTCCGGACGCAGCGGGTCGGCGATGCAGATGACGCCGGCCAGATGGCCCGAAGCGGCCAGATAGAGGTGAGAATACTCCGGCTCAAGGTTATCGAACTTCTCGCGCTCGTCCTCGGGGATGGTGCAGTGCTCGTCCTCAAAGACGAAGTGGTGGCTGCCGATGACGACCCGCTCACCGCTGACGCGGCTGGCGATGCCGTGGGCCACGATATACTCCACCTCGGAGTGCATCTCTTCGTGGGAGATGCCGCGCTCTTTGGCCTCCCGGACGACGGCGTTGGCCATCGAGTGGGGGAAGTGCTCCTCGAGGCAGGCGGCCAGCTGCAAAACTTCTCTCTCGCTGCAGCCGGAGAAGGGGACGACCTTGACCACCTTGGGGGTAGCGCGGGTCAGGGTGCCGGTCTTGTCGAAGACGATGGTGTCGGCCTTGGACAGGGTCTCGAGGTATTTGCCGCCCTTGACGGTGATGTGGCTTGCGCCGCACTCGCGCATGGCAGAAAGAACGGCCAGCGGCATCGAGAGCTTGAGGGCGCAGGAGAAATCGACCATCAGGCAGGAGATGGCGCGGGTGGCGTTCCGGGTCAGAGCGTAGGTGACGACGGTAGCACCGAGGCACCAGGGGACCAGACGGTCGGCCAGAACCAGCGCACGGTTTTCGGTGCTGGACTTCAGCTTCTCGGATTCCTCGATCATGGCCACGATCTTGTCGTAGCGGTTTGCGCCGCCCTCGGCCCTGGTGGTCAGGACACACTCGCCCTCTTCCACCACAGTGCCGGCGTAGACGGTGGCACCGATGGTCTTGCGCACCGGCATGGACTCGCCGGTGAGTGCGGCCTGGTTGACCATGGCTTCGCCCTCGATGACGGTGCCGTCCAGCGGGATCATGTTGCCGGAGCGGACGACGATCTCGTCGCCCGGGTGGACCTTGGTGAGCGGCATGAGCACTTCGCTGCCCTGTGCGCGGACCCAGACCTTATCGACATTCAGGGCCATGCTGCGGGCCAGGTCGTCGAGGCTCTTCTTGCGGGTCCACTCCTCCAGCAGGGAGCCGACGTTGAGCAGGAACATGACGGAGCCTGCGGTGGAAAAATCGCCCCGCAGGATGGAAACGCCGATGCTCAAAGCATCCAGCACCTCGACTTCCAGTTTGCGGTGCCACAGGCAGCACACACCCTTCCAGAGGAACTCGATGGAGCGGAACACGGTGTAGGCGGCGTTGAGCGGGGCGGGCAGGAACAGCTGGCGCAGCACCCGGCCTGCCAGGAGGTTATACATCTTTTCCTGATATTCCTGATTGATGCGGCGGCTGTCGGCGCTGGTGACCAGTGCGTCCAGCTCGGGGTCATCGAAACGGTAGGTGCTCAGGGCGGCGACGGCGTCCTTGCGGGCACCGGTGTAATACACCACCACATCGCCCGTCCGCTCGTAGACCTTGGCCTTGCTCACGGCGTCGTGGTGGTTCAGATAGGCTTCCAGCACATCGGCCCGGTGCAGGGTCATCCGCACATTGCAGACGTGTACCCGCAGGCGGCCGCGGCTCTCATGAAGAATAGTACATTTCATATCAGAATATCCTCTGCGTATTGCAAAAAATAACCATAAAAAGAGCCGCCCGCAGGCGGCTCAGAGACTGCAAAATTACTCGTTGGTCTCGGCGGTCTCTGCCTTGGCAGCGTCCTCGATGACCTCAGCCTCAGCCTTGGCAGCGCGGGCCTCGTTGATGGCCTTTGCATCCTCGAGGATGTCACCGGCCTGCTCCTGGACCTTGCTGACGGTCTCCATGGTGGAGTCCTTCATGCGCAGGACAGCAGCGGTGGTCTGGGTGTAGACCTTCTTGGCGTCGCTGCTGGACAGCAGCTTGAAACCAGCGGAACCGAACAGGGTGCCGGCAGCGAACAGAGCGATCTTCTTAATATCGACCATAGTAGTATACCTTCCTTTTTATTCCCTCATGTACCCCAAAGGGCATGGGATCAGTGTTTCTGCCGTTATTATAACGCGGTTTTTGGAAATTTCAAGGGATTTTGATGATGTTTATATCTGCTAACATTTTACGATAAGTAGTTAGAAATGCCTATCTTTACGTGTTTTTTGGTACAAACTACAGTTTGTATTTTCGAACAAACTCCAAGGTGCCGAAGAAATATAACAAAGAGTCTTGCGCTGAGAGGTGCATTCATTGTACAATAAAAAGGTGTGCGATAAAATCGACAGGGCCGGGACGTTTCGGCCTGTAAAGATAAGTGAGGCTGGATATGGAAAAGAAAGATATTCGTGTGCTGGCGCTCGACCTCGACGGCACCCTGACCAATGACCAGAAGGTCGTCACCCCCGCCACCCGCGCAGCGCTGGATGCAGCTGCTGCCAAGGGCGTGACCATCGTGCTGGCCTCGGGCCGTCCCACGGCAGGCGTCATGCCGCTGGCAAAGGAGCTGGGACTGGATAAAAAGGGCGGCTGCATCCTCTCGTATAACGGCGGTGCCATCATCGACTGTGCCACCGGCGAGACGCTCTACCGCAAGCAGCTGGATGCAAAGTATGTGCCGCAGCTCTGTGCCTTCGCCAGGGAGCAGGGCGTGGTCATCATTACCTATAATAAGCAGGGCGTCGTCACCGAAAGCCCCGAGGACGAGTGGGCGCTGAAGGAGTGCTTTACCTGCAAGCTGCCCATGCAGAAGGTGGAGGACCTTGCCGCCTATGTGGATTATCCCATCTGCAAGATGCTCATTACCCTCGACCCCGCCCGCCGCGGCGAGGTGCTGGAAGCAGGCCGGAAACAGTTTGCGGGCGAGATCGACCTCTACCCGTCCAGCCCCTTCTTCATCGAGGCCGTGCCGCTGGGGGTCGCCAAGGACGCGAGCCTCGGCAGTCTGCTGGAAAGCAGGGGGCTGACCCGCGACAACCTCATGGCCTGCGGCGACGGCCTCAATGACTGCTCTATGATACGCTTTGCAGGCGTGGGTGTGGCCATGCAGAATGCAGAGCCCCCCGTCAAGGAGGCGGCGGACTATGTGACCGTCGCCGACAACAACCACGACGGTGTGGCTGAGGCCATTGAGAAGTTCATTTTTTGAAAGGATACCAGACGCAAATGCCGCGCAACTTAGTTTTATTCGATTTGGAGTGGAACATCGGCTATCAGCCGTTTATCTTTAATTATCACGGTGTCCAGCAGACGTTCCGGGGGGAGATCATTGAGATCGGTGCTGTCAAGATCGACGAGGACGCCAACGTGCTGGATACCTTCTCCATCCACCTGCGTCCCCGCATCTTCCGCTGCCTGCAGCACCACATCGCCAAAGTCACCGGTCTGACGCAGGAGAACCTCGACAAGGGAGAACCCATCATCCAGGGCCTCCGCCGCTTTATGAAGTGGTGCGGCCCGGACGCCGAGTTCGCCGAGTGGGGCATGGATGACGTGCCGGTGCTCAAGCAGAACCTTTTCCTCTGCAATCTCGACGAGAGCCGCCCGACGGTCTGGTACGACCTGCAGCAGCTCTTTCTGCGGGAGTACCCCCGCAAGGAAGGCGAGGGGATGAAGCTGGAAAATGTCGTCACCCGGATGGGCATCCCGCTGGAACGCCCCTTCCACGACGCTCTGTCCGACACCCTCTATACCGCCGACCTCTGCCGTATGCTCGACCTGCGGGCCGGACTGGCCGCTTACCCCAGCGAGGAGGACACCCTGCGCCAGAGCCTTTGCCCCACGCCGGGCGACTACCGAGACTTCAAGGTCTTCCGGGGCTATCTGGACCAGTCTATGTGGAAGCTGGACCCCGTCATCGGCACGATGGCCTGCCCGGTCTGCGGCACGGCCCTGCAGCCGGATGACGTCTGGCTGAAAAAAGGGAGCAGCGGCTGGTATACGCTGTCCCAATGTCCCGTCTGTAAGGGCCGGGGCGGCGAGGCAGGCCGGGGCGTGTTCCAGAAATACCGGATGTCGCGCCGGGACGGCCTGCACTGGGCCTTCGCCCGCTGCGTCCAGATGCCGGACGATGCAAGCCTGGTCCGCTGGAAAAAGCAGAAAGCCCAGTATCTGGAGCGTCAGCGCCTCAAGGCCGAACGGCAGGCCGCCGAAGCAGAGGCCGCCCGGCACATCTTCTGAGGCAGAAGAATAAAATATCGTGCAGGAAAGAACGACGCTGTTTCGTATTGGAAGGAGAGACAGGAAGAATAAGGCAAAAATGCTCAGATTTTGTTCATATCCCGGTCATAGATGCTGGATATACTAAGAAGGAACATCAGGCAGAAACGAAAGGGATGGTACGAGCACGATGGAAACGATGCTCATCGACTGGCTTCACCAGCTGGGTACGCTGGAATTCTGGGAGGCATTGTTAGAGGGCTTTGAAGGGCTGGGGCCGTTGGTCCCTATCCTGCTGGCGATGCTGGAATCCATTTTTCCGCCGCTGCCCCTCATCGCCATCGTGGCCCTCAATATCGCGGCCCACGGCGGATTTCTTGGCTTCGTCTACAGCTGGCTCGGTGTGGCCGCAGGCGGCACGGTGGTGTTTTTATTCTGGCGGCGGGTGGTCAAACGCTTTTTCTGGAAGCTGGCCTCTCGCTCCGAACAGCTGAAAAAGGCCCAGCAGTGGGTCAGCCATGTGGACACGGCCAGCCTCTTCATGCTGGCGGTCCTGCCCTTCACGCCCACGTCGTTCCTGCATCTGGCCTTCGGCATCTCGGATTTTGACGAGAAGCGCTATCTGCTCACCCTTCTGGCGGGCAAGGCCGTTATGGTGGCCATGATGGCTCTCTTCGGCCAGTCGCTGGTCAGCTCGCTGAAAAATCCGGTGTATCTCATCCTCGCCATCGCCATCTGGGCCGGGATGTACTGGGTGAGCAGGAAGTTCTGTAAGAAGCACGATTTGGATCGATAAAATTGCGAAGCGCTTGACTTTTTTGCTGAGAATGCATATAATAAAACTGTAAAAGTGGATAGCAAGTTCATATGGCTTTCACCAATGAGCAACAAAACGCCCCCGGTAGTGACGTACCAGAGGCGTTTTGTTTGCTAGGGGTTAGTGCTTACCGGCCTTGAACTGCTCGTCAAGCCACTTGCAGATGCAGTGAGCAACTACATTTGCTGCGACGGACAGAATAAAAGTGGACAGAGTATTCATATGTGCATTCACCCCCTTCCCCAATTTGAATGGAGTCGGAAGGCCGACACCTAAAGAATATCATAAAATTCGACAAAACACAAGAAAAAGCCGCTGTACAGCTACAAAACTGCACAGCGGCTTTCTATATAAAGTTTAGTTCTCGGCCAGATTGCCGGTATAGAGCTGGTAATACTTGCCCTTCTTGGCGATAAGCTCGTCGTGGCTGCCGCGCTCGATGATGCGGCCCTGCTCCAGGACCACGATGCAGTCTGCGTTGCGGACAGTGGAGAGGCGGTGGGCGATGACGAAGCTGGTGCGGCCATACATCAGGCCGTCCATGCCGCGCTGCACCAGAGCCTCGGTGCGGGTGTCGATGGAGGAAGTAGCCTCATCGAGGATGAGCACCGGCGGGTCAGCAACGGCTGCGCGGGCGATGGCCAGCAGCTGACGCTGGCCCTGCGACAGGTTCGCACCGTCGCCGGTCAGCATGGTGTTGTAGCCCTCGGGCAGGCGCTTGATGAAGCCGTCGGCGTTGGCCAGACGGGCTGCGGCGATGCACTCCTCGTCGGTGGCCTCCAGACGGCCATAGCGGATGTTCTCCATGACCGTGCCGGTGAACAGGTGGGTATCCTGCAGCACGATGCCCAGAGAGCGGCGGAGGTCGGCTTTCTTGATCTTGTGGATGTTGATGCCGTCGTACCGGATCTTGCCGTCCTGGATGTCGTAGAAGCGGTTGATGAGGTTGGTGATGGTGGTCTTGCCGGCACCGGTGGAGCCGACGAAGGCGATCTTCTGGCCCGGACGGCCATAGAGGTTGATGTCGTGCAGGACGGTCTTGCCCGGCACATAGCCGAAATCGACGTCCGTAAAGGTGATGTCGCCTTCCAGCTTGTGGTAGGTGGTGGTGCCGTCGTGGTGGGGATGCTTCCAGGCCCAGATGCCGGTGCGCTCGTTGGCCTCCACGAGGTTGTCGTCCTTGTCGTACTTGGCGTTGATGAGGGTGACATAGCCCTCATCGGTCTCGCTGGGCTCATCCATCATCTTGAAGATGCGCTCTGCACCGGCCAGTGCCATGATGATGCTGTTGGCCTGCATGGACACCTGGCTGATGGGCATATTGAAGCTCTTGTTCAGGGACAGGAACGCCATGACAGTACCCAGCGTGACGCCGCCCATGCCGGTGACGGCCATGGCTGCACCCACCAGAGCGCAGATGGCGTAGCTGATATTGCCCAGCTGAGCGTTGACGGGCATCATGATGTTGGCGAAGCTGTTGGCCTGCTTGGCGCTGTCCTTGAGCTTGTCGTTCAGCTCGCGGAAGCCCTCGAGGGCTTTCTGCTCGTGGGTGAAGACCTTGACGACCTTCTGGCCTTCCATCATCTCTTCGATGTAGCCGTTCACTTTGCCGAGGTCGCGCTGCTGTGCGATGAAGTACTTGCCGCTCTGCTGGGTGATCTTCTTGGAGCAGAAGAGCATCAGGGCCACCATCAGCATGGTGACGATGGTGAGCTGCCAGCTCAGCATGCACATGCTGGCAAAGACGGAAACGATGGTGATGGCGCTGGACACCAGCTGCGGGATGCTCTGGCTGAGCATCTGGCGGAGGGTATCCACGTCGTTGGTGTAGACGGACATGATGTCGCCGTGCGGATGGGTGTCAAAGTAGCTGATGGGCAGGCTCTCCATGTGGGTAAAGAGCTGGATGCGCAGGTTGCGCAGGGTACCCTGGGTGACGTTGACCATGATGCGGGCGTTGAGCCAGGCGGCGAGGATGCCCACCACATAGATGCAGCCGACGCGCACCAGCGCACCGGCCAGCGGTGCAAAGCTGGGGTCCGGCTGCTGGGTCATGGGGATGATATAGTCGTCAATGAGGGTCTGCAGGAACAGGCTTGCCTGCACATTGGCCAGCGCACTGACCACGATGCAGATGAGCACGAGGATGCAGTGAGGCAGATAGTGCTGGAACACCTCTGCCATGATGCGCTTGAGCAGCTTGCCCGGGTTCTCGACCTTCGGACGCGGGCCTCCCATGCCGCGGGGGCCGGGGCCATGGACGACTTTTGCTTTCTGTTCTGCCATTACTGCTCACCTCCCTGCTTGTCGAAGTCGCCGCCGCCCTGAGTCTGGCTGTTGTAGACTTCCTGATAGATCGCGTTGTTCTTCAGCAGTTCCTCGTGGGTGCCGAGGCCGTTGATCTGGCCGTTGTCCAGCACGAGGATGCGGTCGGCATCCTGCACCGAGGAAATGCGCTGTGCAATGATGATCTTGGTGGTGCCGGGGATCTCCTCACGGAATGCCTTCCGGATCTTTGCGTCGGTGGCGGTATCCACGGCACTGGTGGAGTCGTCGAGGATAAGGACCTTCGGCTTGCGCAGCAGGGCGCGGGCGATGGTCAGACGCTGTTTCTGGCCGCCGGACACGTTGGAGCCGCCCTGCTCGATCCAGGTGTTGTACTTGTCCGGGAAGCGCTCGATGAACTCATCGGCGCAGGCCAGCTTCGCCACACGGATGCACTCTTCCTCGCTGGCGTTCTCGCTGCCCCAGCGGAGGTTGTCGAGGATGGTGCCGGAGAACAGGACGTTCTTCTGGAGTACCATGGAGACCTCGTGGCGGAGGACGTCGAGGTTATAATCCCGGACATCCACGCCGCCCACGCTGACGGTGCCGGTCTCGGCGTCGTACAGGCGGGGGATGAGCTGCACCAGACTGGACTTTGCGCTGCCGGTGCCGCCGATGATGCCCAGTGTCTCGCCGGGCTTGATGTCAAAGGTGATGTCGTTCAGGACAGGCTGGCCGGAGCCGTGCTTGTACTTGAAGGTGACGTGGTCGAAGCGGATGCTGCCGTCCTTGACCTCCTGCACGGGAGCCTTGGCTGGGGGCAGGTCGGTCTTCTCGTCCAGAACTTCCGCGATACGCTTTGCGGAAGCGGCGGACATGGAGATCATGACGAAAGCCATGCTCAGCATCATCAGAGCCATCAGGATGTTCATGATGTAGCCGAACAGAGCGTTCAGCTGGCCGGTGGTCAGCGCGCCGTGCAGGATGTACTTTGCGCCGAACCAGCTCAGGGCAATGTTGCAGCCGTAAATAGCCGTCAGCATGGCGGGGCTGTTGAAGCTCAGACGGCTCTCTGCGTTGACGAACTGCTGATACAGACCCTCGCAGGCTTTGGTGTACTTCTCGTTCTCGAAGCCCTCGCGGACGAAGCTCTTGACCACGCGGATAGCGGAGACGTTCTCCTGCACGGAGGAGTTCAGGTTGTCGTAATTCTTGAAAACACGGTCAAAAATTTTGAAGGTGGGGACCATGATGCTTGCCAGCACGGCCAGCAGGAAGGCGATGGCCACCACGAAGATGAGGGCCAGAGGGCCGCCGATGCTGAACGCCATGATGAGTGCGAACACCAGATGGACCGGGGCGCGCACACACATGCGCTCCATCATCTGGAAGGCGTTCTGCAGGTTGGTCACGTCGGTGGTCATACGGGTGACGAGGCCGGCGGTGGAGAATTTATCGATGTTGGAGAAGGAGTAGTGCTGGATGTTCTCATACATCGCATCGCGCAGGTTGCCGGCAAAGCCGGTGGACGCCTCGGCGGCGTACTTGCCGGCCAGAACGCCCAGCAGCAGGGCGATGGCCGCCACTGCGAAGGTGAGCAGGCCGTATTTGACGATGGCGTTCATATCGCCCTTTTCAATGCCAAGGTCGATGATGAACGCCATGATGGTGGGCAGCAGGATGTCCATGACTGCTTCCAGTGCGGAAAACATCGGCGTCAGGATAGCGGCGCGTCTGTATTCGCCCAGATGGGAAGCAAGCTTCTTTATCATACTTTGAGCCTCCTTTGATAAATTGTTTGGTACGGAACAATTTTATACAAAACAATATTAAAGTCAATGCTTTTTCCAAAGTTTCGGAAAAAGTTCATATTTGTTTCACTTTAGTCCCAGATACAGTTTATTCAGCAGCCGCAGCAGCTCGGTGTTTTCTTCTTCGGTGAGCAGACCGGCCACATATTCATCGGTCTGGTGGAAGGCCCGCATGGTGTTCTCGTGGAACTGACGGCCTTTTTCGGTGAGGACCAGCTGCTTGAGGCGGGCGTCCTGCTCCACGCTCCGGCGGGTGATGTAGCCCTTGCGCTCCATGAGCTGCAGGATGTTGGTGACAGTGGAGCGGGTGATGGAGAACTCCCGCTCGATGTCCCGCTGGAACACCGGGGTCTCGGAGTGCCGGTAAAGATACTCCATGATCCAGCCGTGCATGGGAGTCACGGCCTCCACGCCATTGGTGCGGGCGATCTGGCCGATCTTGCGGAAAATAAGGTTGTTCACCCGGCGCAGCTGGGCCGGGATGACCTGTGGTGCCTCCCACGGCGGCGCGATGGGGGTGCAGGCGGGTTCAAAGGCTTGGTTCATAGTATCATCCTTCTAGTTTGGCTTTTGCTGTGAATGTTCGAACGCCGAACTGTTTCACATAAAACTGTTCGATACAGGAGTATTATGCTCCAAAAAAAGAGGGCTGTCAACCCTCTTTGGATGATTCGTCCCACTGGCCCAGCCCGGTGAGGATGGAAACGGCCACCTCGGGCTTATTCGTGACCACAAGCTCCGGGTCCAGCCGGAACAGCTGGCGCAGGTCGTCCCGGCTGTCCACGCCCACCGGCCAGGGCGCGACCTTGAAGCCGCGGGCGTGGGCATGGGGGACAAGGTCTTTGTCCCGGAAAAAGGCGTGGTACTCCGGCCCGACGTAATCCACCGGGAAGCCGAACTGGGCCACATAGTTCACAAAATCCGTCTGATAATAATACTGCTGCAGAATTTCGGCCAGGTTCATGCCGGGGAAGATGGAGTAGAGAAAATCGAGACGGTCTTTCAGGTAGTAGATGAGGACGCTGTTCTCTTCGTCCAGACTGCTGGGGTCTTCCAGCAGAGCGGCCGCTTCGCTGAGGGCCTGGGGGCTGGAAAGCTTCTCCATGAGAGGGTCGGTCTTCTTGAGGCCCAGCTTCTCCCAGAAGGTGGCCGGCTGGCTGAGTTGGGATTCGGGGCTGAGGGTCATGGCGCAGGTGGCCATCTGGGGCATCCGCTCCTTCACCCGGCGGAGGGTGCCGTACTCGAAGGAGGTGAGCACGGCCTTTTCTTCCAGCCCGGCGTCAAGGACGGCGTCGATGACCCGGTCCACGATCTCTTCGTCCCGGTCCAAGTAGGGCTTCAACTCAATATGTACCATCCTGAAGTCCTGCGCGGCTTCCAGAACCTCTTCGAGGGTGGGGAGCTTTTCGCCCGCGAACTCCGGGCTTTTCCATTTTCCGAAATCCAGCTGGCGCAGGTCGTCGAAGTCCATATCCGGGATGTTGCCGTGGACGCCGGTCTTGAGGTCGGTGAGGTAGTCGTGGGCCACCACGAGATGACGGTCTCTGGTGATTTGAACGTCACACTCGAAGCCGTCCGCACCCAGCGTCTTTGCCAGACGGAACGCGGTCAGCGTGTTTTCGGGGGCCAGATGGGACGCGCCGCGATGGGCGATGATGAGAGGGCGCATGGCATGGACCTCCTTAAAAGACAAAAGTTGAAAAATGCGATGCTGTTACCCATGATACACGTTTTCACAAATTTCGTCAATGACGGCGTTTCGGTCAGCAAGGCAGGCGAAAATGGGGCGAAAGTACGACTTTTACCGTCAAAACGACGAAAATTTAAGCTTGATTTTAGCACTTTTCACGAGAAAAAACCAAAAATCGGCCCATTTCTCTCCCATCTGTTTCTTCCCAACGGACAATTCCTATGGTAAGATTATAGTGTAATGAGTAGACAACCTCTCAGTCTCGCTGGCGCTCGACAGCTCCCCTGCCGAGGGGAGCCTCTGGCGAAGAGGCGAGGCTTTACGAAATGCCAAGGCCTCCCCTTGTTAGGGGAGGTGGCAGCGCGTAAGCGCTGACGGAGAGGTTTAAGCTGACGAAAAGATACCTACGGAATAAGGAAAATGGAGAGTTTTGCTATGACTGAGTTCAAGCCCATCAAGGAAGGCAAGGTCCGCGAGATCTACGACAACGGCGACAGCCTCATCATGGTCGCCACCGACCGCATCTCTGCATTCGATGTTATCTTAAAGAATAAAGTCACCAACAAGGGCAAGGTGCTGACCCAGATGAGCAAGTTCTGGTTTGACTACACCCGCGACCTGCTGCCCAACCATATGCTGAGCGTGGACGTGAAGGAGATGCCTGAGTTCTTCCGGCAGCCCCAGTACGAGGGCCGCAGCATGATGTGCCGCAAGCTGACCATGCTGCCCGTCGAGTGCATCGTCCGCGGCTACATCACCGGCAGCGGCTGGGCCAGCTACCAGAAGACCGGCAAGGTCTGCGGCATCCAGCTGCCCGAGGGCCTGAAGGAGTCCGAGAAGTTGCCCGAGCCCATCTACACCCCCTCCACCAAGGCTGAGATCGGCGACCACGACGAGAACATCTCCTACGAGCAGAGCATCGACGTGCTGGAAAAGCTGTTCCCCGGCAAGGGCGAGGAGTACGCCACCAAGCTGCGTGACTACACCATCGCTCTGTATAAGAAGTGCGCTGAGTATGCCCTCTCCCGCGGCATCATCATCGCCGACACCAAGTTTGAGTTCGGTCTGGATGAGGAGGGCAGCGTCATCCTCGGCGACGAGATGCTGACCCCCGATTCCTCCCGCTTCTGGCCGCTGGAGGGCTACGAGGCCGGCCACGGTCAGCCCTCCTTTGATAAGCAGTTCGTCCGCAACTGGCTGCTGGCCAACCCCGACAGTGATTACGACCTGCCGCAGGACGTCATCGACAAGACTATCGCCAAGTATGAGGAAGCCTACGAGATGCTGACCGGCAAGAAGCTGTAAGCACCTCCATAAATTCAACAGCTGCCGCCCGCTTTGTGGAAAACGAAGCGGGCGGTTTTTGTGCGGAAAGTTTTTTTCCTCTTGAACGGCGCGGTGGGCAGTGTTACAATAACACCGGGAATGGGCAGAGAAACGGCCCTTCGTGTGAGAAGAGAGTGCCGCGCGACGGCGAAAGGAAACAGTCAAATGGAGATCAGCACGCGGGAAAAGACCTTGCAGATCGTCAGCCGATACGTTATCATCACCCTGAGTATCAGCATCATGACCATCGGCGTATACTTCTTCAAATTCCCCAACAATTTCGTCTTCGGCGGCGTGACCGGCGGCGCGGCCCTTGTGGCAAAGCTCACGCCCCTGTCGGCCTCAGCTTTTTCGTCCGGTGCCAATATCCTCCTGCTCATTCTGGGCTGGATATTCCTCGGCAGGGATTTTGCCATCAGCACCGGCTGGGCCACCGTCGTCATGACGGCAGAGCTGGCCCTTTTTGAAAAATATGTCCCCCTCAGCGGCCCCCTGTCCAACCAGCCCATGCTGGACCTGGTCTTCGCCATCGCCCTGCCCGCCATTGCGTCGGCTCTGCTCTTCAACGTGGGCGCGTCTTCCGGCGGCACCGATGTCGTCGCCCTCATCCTGAAAAAATACACCCATATGAAGAACACCGGCGAGGCGCTTTTTATCACCGACCTCGCCATGGTGCTGGCAGCCTGCTTCGTCTTCGACCTCTACACCGCTCTCTACTCTTTCGTGGGTCTGACGGTCAAGAGCCTCGTCGTCGATGCCGTCCTCGAGCAGATGAAGATGTGCAAGGCCATCCTCATCATCTGCGACGACAAAGACCCCATCTGTGACTTCGTCATGCGCAAGCTGGTGCGCGGCGCGACCTATACGCCCTGCTACGGTGCCTACACCGACCGGCCCCACTACATGATCTATACGACCCTCACCCACCGCGAGGCATTGCAACTGCAGGCATTTATCCATAAGGAAAACCTCAACGCCTTTATCTCGATGCTCAGCACCACCGAGGTGTTCGGCAAGGGCTTCAACCACGCATAAACAGAATCGAACCTTACAGGGCACCTTCGTTGATCTGATTGGACGGCGAGGGTGTCTTTTTATCTGCGTTTTTGCCGCTCAGCTCTTCGCGGAGCAGCTTGGTCAGGGCCAGCGTCGCCTTGGAGCGGTAGTCGGTGGTGGGGGAGAGCAGGGCCAGCCGGAGGTAAAGCCCCTGCGACCCCAGCGAGAGGTAGACGACATCCGGCTCTTCGACGATGCAGGAGCGGTAGGTGAAAGCCAGAGCAAGGCCAACCCGTGCCATGGATGCGGCAAATGCGGCGGTGATGTTGCCGTGCTTCGATTTCAGCCGCAGGCCGTAGGCTCCGAACGCACTTCGGATCAGGTGACCCAGCATGGTATCCTTGCCGCTGAGGGTGCACTCATGGCGGGTGACTTCCTCCATCGAGACACGGAGCCGCCCGGTCTCGTCCATGCGGGCCTGCTGTAAGATCGGGTGGTCTTTGGTGGCGACCAGCAGCACCTCGTCCCGGTAGAGGTATTCCATCTGGATGCCCTCGGTGCTGACGATGGGGTAGGCGGAGAGCGCAAGATCCAACTCGCCCTCCCGGATCTTCTCTACCAGATTCATGCTGTTGCCCTCGTAGATGTTGATGGTGGCCCGAGGGTTCTGGTCGTAGAATTTTTTCAGGATGGGTGGGATGACATAGCTGCCGCGGAAGGAGCTGACCCCGAAGAACACGGTGCCGCCGACGGTGTTCTCGTTGTCCCAGAACTCCTGCTGGGCCTGCTGGTACTCTTTTAAGATGTGCTTAGCGTGACTCAGAAAAACCTTGCCGGAAGGGGTGGGGCGGATCCCCTTGTTGGTGCGCACGAAGATGGGGGAGCCAAGCTGCGCCTCGAACTGGCGCAGGAATTGGCTCAGGCTGGCCTGCGCGATGTACAGCCGCTCGGCGGCTTTCGAGATGCTTTGCTCTTCGGCAAGGGCGTTCAGATAGTATAGTTCGCGGAGATCCATGACAATTCCTCCCAAAACGACAGAAATTTCTTTTTTGCTATCGGTTTTGCCTATAGGGGCTATTATAAAAACAGGACTTTTCCAATCACAGAAATGATTATATACTAAAATCACCAGAACTTCAACTGCAGATGAGGATTCTTTTGTACAGGATTATGATGGAAAAGAGGTAAAACATGAGCGTATATCCGATGAAGGGCGTTATTGATATGCACGTCCACACCAATCCGGATCTTCGACTGAGAGCGTATGACGATCTGGAGCTGACGGATGCCGCGGTCAAGGTGGGCGCAAGAGCCATTGTCATCAAGACCCATCAGGGTACGACGATGGACCGGGCTTATCTGTGCAACCGTTATAACAAGATCGTCCATGGCGACAAGGACTTTACCATGTTCGGCAGCATCACCCTGAACCATCCGGTCGGCGGCCTGAATCCAGTGGCGGTCGAGGTCGCGCTGAAGCTGGGAGCCAAAGTGGTCTGGCTGCCGACACAGCACGCCCAGAACCTGTCTCTTATACACATCTGACGCTGCC
>ENA-OXDW01000133-OXDW01000133.1-human-gut-metagenome-genome-assembly--contig:-NODE-133-length-24462-cov-20.8005_pt1 | contig 24462 bp, 20 predicted proteins | sample MGYA00249349_ERZ652231 | MGnify/ENA primary metagenome ERZ652231 (study PRJEB26925, sample SAMN05826510) | human gut metagenome | biome: ENVO:2100002; feature: ENVO:00000062; material: ENVO:00002003... | reverse complement strand
AGATGCTCAGGAGTCTCGTGGGCTCGGAGATGTGTATAAGAGACAGGCTATATTTAAAATAGTAAAAAATGTGATTCATAAAATAATACATTAAAGAGGACAGTATTAGTTTTAGGGAAACAGTTGTGATATAACCAACACATTTTATTATTCAATAGTTCTTTCCAATAAACTTCAAGTATGTAAGATATCATAACAATCAAATAGTTCCCGTCCACAACGATTAGCGTTTTATCATTATTTTTGACCGATTCGCAGCCGACATGGTGTATTGTCTGAGCGATATGGAAGTCATTTTGGACTTCCATAAGCGAGTTATACAAGGAATGTCGGCGAATCAGCGATCGGTCAAAAATGATGAATAAAACGCGTGTTGTGGACGGGAACTATTTGATTGTTATGATATCTTATATACTCAAAGTCTATGGTAAAGAAACTATAAATTAAACATTAAAGCGGAAGACAATAATATCTCCATCCTTAACAACATATTCTTTCCCTTCCTGACGTACAAGCCCTTTCTCTTTACAAGCCTGCATTGTACCATACTCCTTAAGATCTTCAAAAGAAACAACCTCAGCACAGATAAATCCACGCTCAAAGTCTGTATGGATCTTACCAGCAGCCTGAGGAGCTTTTGTACCTTCTTTGATCGTCCATGCACGTGTCTCGTCTTCTCCGGAAGTTAAGAAACTGATCAGTCCAAGAAGAGAGTAGCTGGCAGAGATCAGTTTTTCAAGACCAGATTCTTCTAATCCAAGATCCTCTAAGAATTCTTTCTTCTCATCATCATCTAATTCAGAGATTTCCTGTTCAATCTGAGCACATACAACGAATACTTTCGCATCAACGTCTGCAGCATACTCACGGACAGCTTTTACATAATCGTTATCTTCTCCAGCAAGTTCATCTTCGTTAACGTTCGCAGCAAAGATGACTGGTTTGATCGTTAACAGGTTGCAGGAATTTAAGATTTCCTGATCTTCTTCATCATCGACTTCAAATGTCTTAGCAAGCTTTCCATCTTCCAGATGAGCTTTCACTTTAGATAAGAATTCAACTTCGTGAGCAAGAGATTTATCATTTCTTGATCCTTTTGTTGATTTTGCGATACGGCGGTCTAACACTTCGATATCAGAGAAGATCAGCTCGAAGTTGATCGTTTCGATATCACGAAGTGGGTTTACAGAACCATCAACGTGAACGATATTTCCATCATCAAAACAACGAACAACGTGAACGATCGCATCGACTTCACGGATATTTGCAAGGAACTGGTTTCCGAGACCTTCACCTTTGGAAGCTCCTTTTACAAGACCTGCGATATCAACGAATTCGATCGCTGCAGGGATCACTTTCTTTGAATGGTATTTCTCAGCCAGATAATCAACACGAACATCTGGAACTGTTACGATTCCCACATTAGGGTCGATCGTACAGAATGGATAGTTAGCGGATTCAGCACCGGCTTTTGTTAAAGAGTTAAATAATGTACTCTTTCCGACGTTTGGTAATCCAACGATTCCTAATTTCATAATCTATTAATTTCCTTTCTCATGGGTATTTCTTAAAACAGACCTTGAAAAAATATCCAAGGTCATACTGTAGATAGTTTACCATAAGCGACTTGAAAAGAAAAGAGAAATGGGATAAGATATCTTTGATTTGAGTAACAAAACAAAGAAGAGACAAAACGAGGCTTTAGAAAGGAAGAAAAGTGATGGAACATCAAATCAGATTCCCACATTTAGGGATCGTACTGAAAAATGTCGGTGATGGAATCAATATTGGAGGGTTTGAGATCAAATATTATGGAATGATCATTGCAACAGGATTCTTGCTTGGATTGATCGTTTCCTATTACGCAGCAAAACATGAAAATAAATTTGATCCGGAATTAGTCTTTGACTATCTGATCACGATGATCATTCCGGCGATCGTAGGAGCAAGACTCTATTATGTGATCTTTTCATGGGATTATTATAAGAATCATTTGTCAGAGATCATACAGATCAGAAATGGAGGACTTGCAATTTATGGAGGTGTGATCGCAGGTGCAATCACATTATATATCTTCTGCAAGAAGAAACATTTATCTATGCTTCAGTTTGGAGATGTGGCGGTAAAAGGGCTGCTTGTCGGTCAAATTCTTGGACGATGGGGCAATTTCTTTAACAGAGAAGCGTTTGGATCATATACCAACAGTTTATTTGCAATGCAGATTCCGACAAATTTCTTTATTGAACACGGAAGGATTGATGAGATCGTATCCAATGGATTGTATGATAAGGCAACTTATGTTGTATCTGGAAATGAAGCAGCAACCTTTATTCAGGTACATCCGACATTCTTATATGAATCTATGTGGAATCTTGTTTTACTACTGTTGATCATTTTCTTTTTTACGAAGAGAAAGAAATTTGATGGAGAATTGATCGCCATTTATTGTATTGGTTATGGAATCGGAAGATTTTTGATTGAAGGATTAAGGACCGATTCCCTGATGATCGGATCTACAGGGATCAGGGTATCCCAGATTTTAGCACTGATCCTTGCAGTATTTGGAACAGCATTTATCTTATATAAAAGGAAGAAAATAACGAAATAAGACACAAAAAGAAGGGAAATAAAACCACTTTTAGGGAATCCCTTCTTTTTTGTGCAAAAAAACAAGGATTTCTAAGAAAAAACTAAGATTTGATTGTGGATTATTCCTTGCAATTTATAAGTCTATCGTATAAAATGAAATTTATAAGTGGTAAGAAGTGGTGGAAAGTGGTGATGTCCATGTTTATGGGGGAATTTAATCACACGATTGATGTAAAAGGCAGGCTGATCATTCCTTCACGATTCCGGGAAGAATTAGGTCAGGAATTTGTGATGACAAAGGGATTGGATGGATGCCTGTTTGTGTTTCCACAAAACGAATGGGAAAGCTTTCAAGGAAAGCTAAAAACTTTGCCACTTATTAATAAAGATGCCAGAAAGTTTTCGAGATTTTTCATGGCAGGGGCAGCCCCATGTGAGATGGACAAGCAGGGAAGAACCTTGATCCCAGCGACACTTCGGGAATTTGCCCAGATGAAGAAAGAAGTTGTATTAACAGGAATGGCTGACCGCATCGAGATCTGGAGTAAGGAGAAGTGGATCGAGAACAATTCTTATGAGGATATGGATGATATCGCAGCCAGCATGCAGGAATTAGGATTAAGCATATAAGTTAGGTGGATTATGGAATTTAAACACATTTCCGTTTTATTAGACGAAACGATCGAAGAACTACATATTAAACCAGACGGAATCTATGTGGATGGGACTCTGGGCGGAGGCGGACATGCATATCATGTATGCCAGAAACTATCAGAGAAAGGAAGATACATCGGGATCGACCAGGATGCGGATGCGATTGCTGCAAGCACGAAGCGGTTAGAACCGTTTAAGGACAAAGTAACGATCGTGCGTGATAATTATGTAAACATGCCGAAAGTGTTACATGATCTTGGAATCGAACATGTTGATGGAATCTTGTTAGATCTTGGGGTATCATCCTTTCAGTTAGATGAGAAGGAACGTGGATTTACTTACAGAGAAGATGTTCCGCTTGATATGAGAATGGATCAGAGACAGTCACTGACTGCAAGAGATATTGTCAATGAATATTCCGAGATGGAACTATTCCATATAATCAGAGACTACGGCGAAGAGAAATTTGCAAAGAACATTGCAAAACATATCGTGAATAAGAGAAAAGAAAGTCCAATCGAAACGACCGGACAGTTAATAGAAGTCATCAAAGGTGCGATTCCGATGAAAGTCAGAGCCGTTGGAGGACATCCGGCGAAGAAGACATTTCAGGCGATCCGTATCGAATGTAACAGAGAATTAGACGTATTGAAAGACAGCATTGATGCGATGATCGATCTTTTAAATCCAGGTGGAAGATTATGTATCATTACCTTCCATTCTTTAGAAGACCGTATCGTCAAACGAGCTTTTAAGAAGAATGAGAATCCTTGTACATGCCCGCCAAACTTCCCAGTATGTGTATGTGGCAACGTATCGAAAGGAAAACAGTTAACAAGAAAACCAATCATTCCAGGGGAAGAAGAACTAGAGTACAATAAGAGAGCAAAAAGTTCTAAGCTTCGAGTATTTGAAAGGGCAGAATAAGGGAGAGTATCAATGGACAAGACGAGACAAGAACGATATAACATGATTTATGGCAACACAGCAAGGAAGATAGAAGATCTTGCTGCAGAGCCAGTGCGCAGACAGCCAAGGAAGACAAGAAAGGCAAGACCAAGAAGAGAACATCAGGTAAAGGAGTCAACAAGACAGAATCAGAAGAGAGCGATGTCAATCGATCTGGCCTTTATCAAGGTATTAGTTGCGGGACTTTGTGTGATCGCAGTTGCAAGTTTCTTTTATCTGTCAGAGCGTACGAAAGTTTTGAATCAAAAAGCGGCTCTTACGGATGCAAAGACACAGTTGAACACGCTGCAGGTAGAGAATGAAGATCTGAATCTTGAGATTGAACAGAGTATTCGTTTTGATACTGTAGAAACTGCGGCAAAGAAATATGGAATGGTGAAACCAGATTCCAAACATACTCTTCGTTATGAGAGCCAGGATGCAGAATACATACGCCAGTACGGGAAGATACCAAAAGCAGACTAAGAGGTGGCAAACTTGAAGAAAAGAAGAAAACCTATCAAACGATTAAATGATGCTATGAAACGACGTACGATGATCGCGTGCGGAATCATAGCACTTCTTTTTGTTCTACTGATTGGAAGATTGATCTATTTTAGTATATTTAAGAACGGAATTTACAAAAGACAGGTATTATCACAGCAGAATTATTCTAGTGAAACGCTTCCGTATAAAAGGGGAGATATCTTAGATCGTGATGGAAATACATTAGCAACCAGCCAGAAGATGTATACATTGGTTTTAGAACCAAAGAATATTTTAAGATCCGAAGAGGTACAGAAAGCAACCATTGATGCACTTCATAAATATATGAAGTTAGATGAAGATAAGCTGTTAAAATTTATAAAAAGACATAAAGATTCTTACTATTCTGTATATCGAGAAGAACTTTCTTATAGTCAGATCGCAGATCTGAAAGATTTTATCGCTTCAGACAAAGCAGAGAATGTCTCAGGGATCGTATTTAATGAAAAATACAAACGTCGTTATCCGAATCAGTCACTGGCAAGCCAGGTCATTGGATTTGTGTCAGACGGTACGATCGGAACTGGAGGGATCGAGCAGTATTATAACAGTACTTTATCAGGCGTCGATGGAAGAAAATATAAATATTTAAACGAAGAATTAGAACAGGATAGCTCCATTGTGGAGCCAGAGAATGGGAAAACAGTTGTCACAACGATTGACTCCAATATTCAGAAACTGGCAGAAGATCAGCTTTCTAAGTTTGAAAAGAAATATGGAAGTAAGGGAAGCAGCATTCTTGTGATGAATCCCAATAATGGAGAGATCTATGCAATGGCAAATTCTACTTCCTATAATCTGGAAAGCCCAAGAGATGATAAGAATCTCTTAAAGAAATACTCACAAAGTCAAGTTAATAAGATGAGTGAGAAAGAAAAGACAAAAGCATTTAATGAAATCTGGAAGAATCCAATTGTATCAAATGCATTTGAACCAGGTTCAACATATAAGCCATTTACGGTAGCAGCTGGTCTTGAAGAAGGAATCTTAAAGGGCAATGAAACTTATTATTGTGATGGATACCAGAAGGTTGGGCCGCATACTATTCACTGTTCTCATAGAAGCGGACATGGATTGATCACGTTGTCTCAGAGTATTTCATTATCGTGCAATGATGCATTGATGCAGATTGCAGCCAAAGAAGGCAAGAATGTATTCGCAAGATATCAGAAGAATTTCAATTTTGGAAATAAGACAGGGATCGATCTTCCTGGAGAAGCACAGACAGCATCGCTTCTTCATGATGCAAAAGATATGACAGCCGCAGATCTTGCCACAAGTTCTTTTGGACAGTCATTTAACTGCTCTATGATCCAGATGGGAAGTGCATTTTGTTCTCTGATCAATGGCGGAAATTATTACAAACCGCATGTGGTCAAACAACTTCGAAGCAGTAATGGAGAAGTTGTCAGCAATATAGAGCCGACGTTAGTGAAACAGACGATCTCAAAAGAGACATCAGATAAATTAAGAAAATACATGAAAGAAACTGTTGATTCAGGAACTGGAACAAAGGCAAAGATGAAAGATTATACAGCTGGTGGTAAGACTGGTACTGCACAGAAGATTCCAAGAAGTGCAGGAACTTATATCGTATCTTTTTGTGGATTTGCTCCAGTGGAGAATCCACAGGTGCTAGTTTATGTTGTGATCGATGAGATTCAGAGGGATTCTCAGACGAATACAGGACTTGCAGTTGAAATCGCAAAGAAGGTATTAGAAGGATCACTCAAGGAATTAAATGTTGCGAAAAGCAGCAAAAAGTAATATCATCATTTTATTTTCATAATCTTTATATTAAGACAGGGATCATGGAGATAAAATGAGGACGAAATCAAAGAAAAAACTGTTGCTTGTCACGGCTGCATTTTTCACAGGGTTTTTGGTTGTGACGATAAAACTTTCTTATGTGATGATCGCTCAGGCGGATAAATATTTAAGTTTAGCCAGAAACCTGCATCAAAGAGACCGGGAGATTAAAGCGCCAAGAGGCAGTATTTACGACAGAAATGGCGTAAAGATCGCTTCGAACAAAGCAGTCTATTCGATCTCTGTGATATATTCTCAGGTGACCGACAGGGAAAAAGTAATAAAGGTCTTATCTGAGAATCTTAAGATCAAAGAATCTTTGATCCGAAAAAAAGTATATAAAAATTCAGTAAGGGAAAAAATTAAAAGTAATGTAGAAAAAGACATCGCAGACTGTATCCGTAAGTTTAAGCTTGACGGGGTCAAGGTGGATGAAGACTACAAAAGAGTATATCCATATAATAACCTGGCATCGAAAGTTCTTGGATTTACAGGAGGAGATAACCAGGGAATCATTGGACTGGAGGTTTTTTATGATCGATATCTTAAAGGAAAGTCCGGAAGGATCCGGACACTGACAGATGGAAGCGGCATGGAAATCGATGGAGCATATGAAGAGAGGGAAGAACCAGTTGCCGGAGGGGATCTTTATATTTCGCTTGATGTGAATCTGCAAAATTATGCCGTGCAGGCATGTAAGAAGGTGAAGAAAGAGAAGAAGGCAAAACAGGTATCCATGATCTTGATGAATCCACAGAATGGAGAAATCTATGCAATGGTCAATGTTCCAGAATATGATCTGAATGATCCTTTTTCTTTGTCAGCAAAGAAAAGAAAGGCAAATAGTAAGAAACAACAGGAATATCTCAATAAGAAGTGGCGGAATTCCTGTTTAAATGATACTTATGAACCGGGATCGATCTTTAAGATCGTAACGGCGACTGCAGGACTGGAATCATCGAAAGTCAGCGTGAATGATCATTTTAATTGTCCAGGATTTCGGATTGTGGAGGATCGCAAGATCCGGTGTCACAAAGTCGGAGGACATGGAAGTGAGACATTTAAAGAAGGTGTTATGAATTCCTGTAATCCAGTATTTATGGATGTCGGTGCCAGAGTTGGTGTGGATGGAATGTATCAGACATTCCGCCAGCTTGGACTGTTTGAGAAAACAGGGATCGACCTTCCTGGAGAAGCATCTTCGATCATGCATCAAAAGAAGAATGTCGGTGCAGTTGAACTTGCAACGATGTCTTTTGGACAGTCCATACAGATCACACCGTTACAGCTGTTAAGAGCAGTCAGTGCGGTGATCAACGGCGGGAAGCTGATCACACCGCATTTTGGAAGATATGTTCAGAAGCAGGATGGAACAAGATTAAAAACTTTTTTTTATTCAGTGAAAGAAGGTGTCATAAAAAAACAGACATCGGAGACGATGAAAGAATTGTTAGAAGCAGTTGTTTCCGATGGATCAGGAAGAAACTGCCGAATGGATGGTTTTTCCATTGGGGGAAAGACGGCAACCAGTGAGAAACTTCCAAGAGGAAATGGAAAATATATTTCTTCTTTTTTAGGATTTGCGAAAGCAGACAATCCTGCGATCATTGGGATCGTGTTGATTGATGAACCACATGGAACTTACTATGGAGGAACGATCGCAGCCCCTGTGATGAGAAGTGTGTTTCAAACTGCACTTCCATACATGGGGATTTATAAAGAATATACGCCAGATAAAAAAGAACCGTAGACGAAACAAGAACAAATGAGGTGGCGACATGAATTATGGTATTGTAAAACCAGTTTTAATTGCCTTTTTTATCAGCGTACTTCTTAGCCCGATGATGATCAGGTATTTACACAAATTAAAATTCGGTCAGTTTATCCGGGGAGAAGGACCCGAATCACATCTGAAGAAATCAGGGACTCCGACGATGGGAGGACTGATCATATTACTTGGAATCGTAATCGCATCGTTATTTTATGTTAGAAGATATCCGATGATCATCCCGGTGCTGTTTGTGACGCTGGGATTTGGATTTATCGGATTTATCGATGATTACATCAAGGTAGTTATGAAAAGGAACCTGGGACTGCGGGCCTGGCAGAAGATGTTTGGGCAGATCATAGTCACAGGAATCTTTGCGTATTATTTGATAAATTACACGCAGACAGGAACTTCGATGCTGATTCCTTTTACACATGGTAAATATTTAAACCTTGGAGTATTTTTTATCCCAGCGGTTTTTATCATTTTGTTAGGAACTGTGAATGGAGCTAATTTTACGGATGGATTGGATGGACTTGCATCAAGTGTTACGGTATTGATCGCAACATTTTTTACAGTGGCAGCCATTGGAATGGGGCATAATGATCTGGCAGCTGGAATCTGGCCGGTATCTTGTGCGACGGTTGGCTCACTTCTTGGTTTTTTAGTATTTAATGTATATCCGGCGAGAGTGTTTATGGGAGATACAGGCTCGCTTGCACTTGGGGGATTTGTGGCAGCAACAGCATTGATGCTTCGCCTGTCTTTATTTATCCCAATTGTTGCATTGATCTATATGATCGAGGTATTATCTGTTATGGCACAGGTATTATATTTTAAAATGACAAAAGGAAAAAGATTATTTAAAATGGCACCGATCCATCATCATTTTGAATTGTCAGGATGGCCAGAAACAAAGGTTGTAGCAATCTTTGCGATCACCACGGCAGTTTGTTGCCTGATCGGACTGGTAGCGATTTAGTAAGGAGAAAGAAATGATAGATACAAGCAAGAAATTTTTAGTAGCAGGAGCAGGAAAAAGTGGAATTGGTTCTGTCAATCTGCTTTTAAAAACAGGTGCAGATGTCAGTCTGTATGATGGAAAGGAAGACCTTGAGAAAGAGGCACTTTATGAGAAATTATATGAAAAGAAAGAGATTCCATTGATCTTAGGAAATATCACAAAAGAAGATGTAAGTAAGTTCGATCTATTAGTGTTAAGTCCTGGGATTTCAGTAAATGCACCGATCGCACAGATGTTTTATGATCAGGAAAAGCCAGTATGGAGTGAGATTGAATTAGCATATCAGGCATCCAAAGGAAGAATAGCAGCGATCACAGGAACCAACGGAAAGACAACGACAACAGCGCTGACTGGAGAGATCATGAAAGGATATTATGAAAGCAGTTTTGTTGTCGGAAATATCGGAATTCCTTATACAAGTGTTGCGCTTGATACAAAAGAGGACAGTGTAACAACTGCAGAGATCAGCAGTTTCCAGTTAGAAACGATCGTTGATTTTAAACCGGATGTATGTGCAGTTCTTAATATCACACCAGATCATTTGGATCGTCATGGTACAGTAGAAGTTTATGCACAGACAAAAGAATCCATTGGAAAAAACCAGACAAAAGACCAGGTAATGGTATTAAATTATGAAGATGATACAACAAGAGCTATGGCAGACAGAGCGAATGGAACAGTTCTGTTTTTCAGTTTGCATCATAAAATAAAAGAAGGGGTTTCCATGGAAGGTGATGCATTTATCATCGAAGAAAATGGAAAGAAACAGATCGTATGTACATTAGATGATGTGAATCTGTTAGGAGACCATAATTATGAAAATATTTTAGCAGCGATCGCAGTGACTTATTCTATGGGAGTTCCAGTTTCATATATCAAAGAAGGAATCAAGAGGTTTAAAGGTGTAGAACATCGTATTGAATATGTGGATACAGTGAAAGGTGTTGCATACTATAACGATTCTAAAGGAACGAATCCAGATGCAGCGATCAAAGGAATCAAAGCAATGAACCGCCCAACATGGCTGATCGGTGGTGGATATGACAAGAAATCTACATATGATGAGTGGATCGAAGCATTTGACGGAAAAGTTAAAGAACTGATCTTGATGGGTGTAACAGCACCAAAGATCGCTGATTGTGCAAAAACACATGGATTTGATAAGATCAAGTTTGTTGATTCTATGGAAGAAGCAGTTTCATACATTGCAGGAAAAGCCCAAGATGGAGAAGCAGTTTTATTATCACCTGCATGTGCAAGCTGGGGAATGTTCCCGAATTATGAAGTCAGGGGAGATATCTTCAAAGATTGTGTCAGAAAATTAAAGGAGAACTAAAAAGTGGCAAATCGCATCAAAGAAAAATATATGGCCGGCAAAAGATACTTTGATTATCCGATGTTGTTTCTGGTAATATTTCTGATATGTTTTGGTCTGGTTATGATCTATAGTACAAGTTCATATAAGAGTACTGTCACATATGGAAATTCCTATCACTGGCTGTTAAGGCAGGCAGTTGCGATAGTGTTAGGTGCGGTTGCAATGGTTGTATGCTGTAAACTAGATTACCGCATCATAAAAAGTGAGAAGTTTGGAAATGGCTGTTATTGGGCTAGTATCGTACTGTTAGTTCTTGTGTTGATCATAGGTGCAGCAAAGAAGGGTGCAGTCCGCTGGATCAGCATCGCAGGATTTCAGTTTCAGCCATCAGAAGTATCTAAGATCCTGGTTGTGATCTATCTCGCGAACAGATTATCAGCAAATGCTCATAAGATTCGAACATTCAAAGATAGTATCGTGATCGTTCTTCCAACGGTCCCGATCATTGCTCTGATCGTTACACAGAACTTAAGTACAGCACTTGTCGTGTGTTCGATGATCGGTGTCATGCTGTTTGTGGTAAGTCCGAAGATGAAAGAACTTATGTTAACAGCAGGCGGTGGAATAATACTCTTGTTCGTGTATCTGTTGACGGCAAATAGTTATCGAAACGAGCGTGTACAGATTTGGCTGCATCCAGAAAGTCACAAAAAGGGATTTCAGACGATGCAGGCATTATATGCGATCGGTTCCGGTGGGATTTTTGGAAAAGGACTTGGGCAGAGTATGCAGAAGATGGGATTTATTCCAGAATCACACAATGATATGATCTTTTCGATCATTTGTGAAGAATTAGGATTGTTCGGGGCAGTTTGTCTGATCCTTGTGTTTGTGGCACTGATCTTTCGGATGCTCTTAATTGCACTGAATACAGAAGACTTATTTGGATCACTGATTGTGATCGGTTTTATGACACATATCGCAATTCAGGTATTTATCAATATTGCTGTTGTAACAAACACGATCCCACCGACAGGAATTCCACTTCCATTTATCAGTTATGGAGGTACATCGATCCTTGTTGTTATGATCGAAATGGGAATCGTATTATCAATTTCTAAGAAAATTCACATAAGATAAGGGTGAGTGTGATGGAAGAAAAAAAAGTCATCCGTATGGATGAGCATAAAAACAAGAATAAAGTACATAAACTATCGGGGAAGAAAATACTGCTTGGTATCGTTGCAGTTTTGATCCTTACGGTTGTGATCATTGCAGGGACGTGTAAAACAAAACAGATCAAAATTTCTGGATTAAGTTATTATACAGAAGCAGAAGTTAAAAAGGCAGTTGTAGAGAATGGATATATTGATAACTCGGTTGCATATTTCTTAAAATGTAAGATTGCGTCACCAGATCTTCTGCCATTTATAGATTCGATTCATGTAAGGATCAACCGGCCAGATACGATCACGGTCGAGGTAAAAGAAAAAAAGAGGGCTGGATGCCTTCTGTATAATGGAAAATATGTCTATTTTGATAAAAATGGTTATGCATTGGAAAGCTATGAAAAGAAATATGACGATGTTCCATTGGTTACAGGGCTTAAATATGATGAATTGGTCATGCAGGAGAAGATCCCAGTCAAGAAAGAGAAAGTTTTTTCTTATCTTTTAGAACTTACGACTGCAATTGATAAATATAATCTTCCGATCGATCAGATTTATATCAAAGAAGATGGAAATGCCTTATTGATCAGCGATAAGATAACGGTTGATCTTTATAATAAAAAGGATATAGATATCAAGATTTCTGAATTAGCAGGGATGCTTAAGAAAGTAAAAGGGAAAGGTGGAACTATTGACATGAAGTACTTTAGCGAGGACCACAAAATTGCTGTTTTTCAACCAAAAAAGAGTTGAAAAAACTTAGTAAAGAAGGTATCATTAAGTTAGTGTACAGAATTTAAGGGAGTCATTTTAACATAGATGGCGTGAAGGAGGAACAACGTGGTTGAGATTATGCCTAGTGTTGAGAACACACAAGCAAGGATTTTAGTAATAGGAGTCGGTGGAGCAGGAAACAATGCGGTAAACCGAATGGTAGATGAGAATGTCCAGGGTGTTGAACTCGTGGGTGTGAATACAGATAGACAGGCTTTATCTTTATGTAAAGCAGGAACAAAGATTCAGATCGGGGAGAAACTGACAAAGGGACTTGGAGCAGGAGCAAAACCTGAGATCGGGGAAGCAGCGGTTGAAGAGAATCGTGAAGAGATCACAGAATTGGTTCAGGGATCAGATATGGTATTTGTAACATGTGGAATGGGTGGAGGTACCGGTACAGGTGCAGCACCGATCATTGCAGAGATTTCCAAAGGACTTGGAATTTTAACAGTAGGAGTTGTGACAAAACCATTTACATTTGAAGGAAAGCCTCGTATGAACAATGCAATGTCAGGAATTGCACGCCTTCAGGATCAGGTGGATACAATGATCGTCATTCCGAATGACAAGTTGTTACAGATCTGTGATAAGAGAACAACGATCCCAGATGCACTGAAGAAAGCAGATGAAGTACTGCAGCAGGGTGTACAGGGAATTACAGATATGATCTACAACCCAGGATTGATCAATGTCGATTTTGCTGATATTCAGACAGTTATGAGAGATAAAGGTATTGCACATATCGGTATGGGAGTTGCAGACGAAGAACTTGAAGCAATCAAGACAGCGATGGAAAGTCCATTGCTTGAGACAACTGTTGCAGGAGCTACAGATGTGATCGTCAATTTCGCAGGAGCGGTTGGAATGTTAGAAGCACAGCAGGCTGTGGAATACTTAAAAGACGAAGCAGGAGACGATGTCAATGTCATCTTCGGTACAGTCAATGCAGATTTTGGAGATCAGATCAGTGCAACGATTATCGCAACAGGAATCAAATCCGCAGATATTACAGGGAATGCAAGAACTGGATTTGCTGCAGCGAAGAAGCCAGTACAGCAGACACAGCAGGCTCCGGAATTTTCAGGGCAGCCATTACATAATGGAAAGGTCATGGAGGAAGAACAGCCAGTACAGACAACAAGCTATGTTTCTGAACCTGAGATGAAAGAGATCGAACAGGAAAGCTCTAAGATCAACATTCCAGAGTTTTTATTAAAGAGCAGAAGAAGATAATTTCTTAACAGATAAAAGACAGAATAAAAGCGTGTAGGATTTCAAAGATTCTACACGCTTTTTCATGTCATAGGAAATTCCGATGGAATCCCCTATGCAAGGATTTTTTCTTAACTGCTGATAAGCAGGTTATTCGATATAATCTCCACGGCTGAATACAAGCTGATAATCAATACTGGCAAGACGTCTTCCAAGACAGCCAGCACATTCAGCAGCTTCCTCTCCAGTGCAGATCTTATTGTCATATAAAGAATAATCTTTTCTTACTGCAACAGGAGAAAGATTCGGCATAACAACATTTGCACCTGCAAGAATTCCTTTTTCCCTTCCACGAGGATCAATCGTACCAAGTGCTGTTGTGGAAGGAAGCAAAAGATGAGGATTCATCAGACGAAGAATACTCACAAGGTATGTGGTAAGTTCCACACTTCCAGAAGGGAATTCCTTAAATCTTGTATCGTGATGTGGAACAAAAGGACCGATTCCGACCATCTGTGGGTCAAGTTCTTTGATAAATAGCAGGTCGTCTGCAAGATTCTCAACCGTCTGATAAGGGGCTCCAACCATAAATCCAGTTCCTACAGCATAGCCGATTTCTTTTAGATTCCACAGACACTGGATCCGGTTTTCTAAAGAAAGACTTTCTGGGTGGAGTTTCTGGTAAAGCTCTGGGTCAGCAGCTTCATGTCGAAGCAGATAACGATCAGCCCCTGCATCATATAATTTTTGATAACTTTCTTTGGAGCGTTCCCCAAGAGAAAGTGTGATGGCACAATCAGGGTAGCGCTTTCTGATCTCTGCCACGATAGGAACCATAACTTCATCTGTATAATGAGGATCCTCACCGCCTTGAAGAACAAAGCTTCGATATCCAAGCTGGTAACCATTCTCACAGGCAGAAAGGATTTCCTCTTTTGACAGACGATAACGATTTGCATTCGGATTGCTGCCTTGAATTCCGCAGTAATAGCAGTTATTTTTGCAGTAATTCGTAAATTCTACTAATCCACGTGGGAAAACACCATTTCCATAGATATTCACAGCTTCTTCTCTGGCAAGAGAGGCAAGATAAGATGCGCTTTCTTCGTTCCGTTCTTTAATAAGGGTGATAAATTCTTCTTTTGTCAATGTATGCTCTTTATGCAAACGATCAATTAGTTCGTGTAAATTCATAATGTCTAACTCCTTTTCTAGTCTATAAGAAATATAACATATAATAGAAGAAAAGCCAAAGAATATCGTTGGTACAAAATAATAAAATTGCAACTTTTCATTGAGTGTGATAGAATAAAAAAGTTAATCTTGGCATGCTTTATAAATGCCATGGAAACTGATACAGAAAGATACTAGAAAGAAGGATATAAATGAAGCGCGAAGATGTGAGAAATATTGCAATCATTGCCCATGTCGATCATGGTAAGACAACATTAGTAGACGAGATGTTAAAACAGAGCGGAATCTTCCGTGACAATCAGGAAGTCGCAGAGAGAGTCATGGACTCAAATGACATCGAGAAAGAAAGAGGAATCACGATTCTGTCTAAGAATACAGGAGTTATGTATAATGGAATCAAGATCAATATCATCGATACACCGGGGCATGCTGACTTTGGTGGAGAAGTAGAACGTGTACTGAAGATGGTAAATGGTGTTGTATTAGTTGTTGATGCATTTGAAGGACCAATGCCACAGACAAAGTTTGTATTAAAGAAAGCATTAGAGCTTGATCTGTCTGTGATCGTATGTGTCAATAAAGTAGACCGTCCAGAAGCAAGACCAGATGAAGTTGTCGATGAGACATTAGAACTATTAATGGAATTAGATGCAGGGGATAAACAGCTTGACTGTCCATTTGTATTTGCATCAGCCAAAGAAGGATTCGCAACATTAGATCTTGATGGTGAGAAGAAAGATATGAAACCATTATTTGAGACGATCATTGAACATATCGAAGCACCAGAAGGTGATCCAGAGAAACCATTACAGGTATTGATCAGTACGATCGACTACAATGAATATGTTGGACGTATCGGAATCGGTAAAGTAGATAATGGTGAGATCGCGGTCAACAAAGAATGCATCGTAGTGAATGCTCATGACCCAGAACGTAAAGAAAAAGTCCGCATCACAAAATTATATGAATTTGAAGGACTTGATAAAGTAGATGTAAAGAATGCACAGGTAGGATCTATTGTAGCGATCTCAGGAATCTCAGATCTGTCAATTGGAGATACGATCTGTGATGTGGATGGAGCAGAAGCAATTCCATTCCAGAAGATCTCAGAGCCAACGATCTCTATGCAGTTTATGGTAAATGACAGCCCTCTTGCAGGTCAGGAAGGTAAATATGTTACATCAAGACATATCAGAGACAGATTGTTCAGAGAATTGAATACGGATGTCAGCCTTCGTGTGGAAGAAAGTGAGAATCAGGACAGCTATAAAGTATCTGGACGTGGAGAATTACATTTATCTGTATTGATCGAGAACATGCGTCGTGAAGGATATGAATTTGCAGTCAGTAAAGCAGAAGTATTATATCATTATGACGAGAATGGTAAGAAATTAGAGCCAATGGAGATTGCCGTCATTGATGTTCCAGAAGAATTTACAGGGGCAGTTATTGAGAAGTTAAGCCAGAGAAAAGGTGAACTTCAGAATATGACAGCAGCCAATGGAGGTTATGCAAGACTTGAATTCTCTATCCCATCCAGAGGACTGATCGGGTATCGTGGAGAATTTATGACAGATACAAAAGGAAATGGTATCTTAAATACACTGTTTGATGGATATGGACCATACAAAGGGGATATCCAGTATCGTAAACAGGGATCATTGATCGCATATGAAGCAGGAGAAACGATCACATATGGTCTGTTTAATGCACAGGAGAGAGGTACTTTATTTGTAGGACCTGGTGAGAAAGTATACGGTGGAATGGTCATCGGACAGACTGGTAAAACAGAAGATATCGAGATCAATGTATGCCGCAGCAAGAAGCTTACAAATACACGTGCTTCAGGATCAGATGATGCATTAAAATTATCTCCTCCAAAGATCTTAAGCTTAGAGCAGGCATTAGAGTTTATCGATACGGATGAATTACTTGAGATCACTCCAGAGAATATCCGTATCCGCAAGAAGATCTTAGATCCAACAATGAGAAAACGTGCAAAATTCTCATAAGATTATGCACGGTATGAAAGCCGTTTAAAACATGTCGAAAAAGTGTGACTAACTTTGTCGAAGGATTTTTCTTCTAATTGTGTCAAAATTGGAATACGATTTAAAGTATACTAATAGAACACAAGAAGGGAGAAAGAGTATGACAGAGCAGGGAATCAATCATAATCAAGTGGAGGTTTGCGGACGTATCAATTCAGCGTTTGAATACAGCCATGAGATTTTCGGAGAAGGATTTTATACAGTCAAACTTTTAGTAAACAGATTAAGTGAAGCAACAGACGAGATACCATTATTAATATCAGAGCGGCTCGTTGATGTGACAAAAGATTACAAAGGAATGCTTGTAAGAGCTTGCGGTCAATTCCGTTCCTTCAACAAGCACGAGGAGAATCGTAATCATTTGATCTTATCTGTATTCGTCAGAGATCTGGAATTTATAGAAAGTATGGATGGAGTCAGACCGAATCAGATCATTTTAGATGGATTTATCTGTAAGCAGCCAGTATATCGGATGACACCGTTGGGAAGAGAGATTTGTGACATCTTGCTTGCAGTGAACCGTTCCTATGGCAAATCCGACTACATACCATGCATCTGCTGGGGAAGGAATGCGAGATTTGCAGGGAATCTTGAAATCGGTTCAAGAATTCAGCTGATCGGAAGAATTCAAAGCAGAGAATATCAGAAAAGAGTTTCAGAAAATGAACTGATCAGACGAGTTGCATATGAGGTATCAGTAAACAAACTGGAGTTTCATGAAAAGGATGAAGAATAGTTGTATTTATAGTATCAGAAATGATATAATATCCTAAACCAAATATATTACTACAAAAGGAAGATTCTTTGAGGTGAAAAGATGGAAGGACGAGTGGAAATATACTGTGGCCAGGGCAGAGGGAAGACATCCTGTGCGATCGGCCAGTGTGTGAAAGCAGCCGGGCAGGAAAAGCAGATCATTATGGTTCAGTTCCTGAAAGGAAAGGAGACCGAAGAATTAAGCTTTTTCAAACGTTTAGAACCAGAAGTACAGTTGTTTCGTTTTGAAAAGTACGAGAGATTGTATGAGGATCTGAATGAAGAAGAGAAGAAAGAACAAGATCATTTTATTTATAATGGATTAAAATATGCACATAAAGTCATAGATACAAGACAGTGCGACATGGTCGTTTTAGATGAAGTGCTTGGACTTTTGGACCTTGGACTATTAAAGACCGAAGAACTGGTGGAGATGTTAGAAAATCGTAGTGATGACCAGACGATCATCATGACAGGACGGCAGATTCCAGAAGCATTGATTCCATATGCGGATGCAGTATATGAGATCAGTACGATCAAAGAATCTTAATGTTGATGCTACATAGGATGATAGGAGGAAAGAAAAATGTCAATTTTTACAGGTGCAGGTGTTGCATTAGTGACACCATTCAAAGAAGATTTATCGGTGGATTATGATCAGTTAGAGAAATTTATTGATTTCCAGATCGATAACGGAACAGACAGTATCGTTATCTGTGGAACTTCAGGAGAGGCTTCTACAATGTCTCATGACGAGCAGATCGAAGTAGTCAGTGCATGTGTTTCTCATGTCAATGGAAGAGTTCCAGTTATCGCAGGAGCAGGAGCGAACTGCACAGATGAAGCACTGAACCTTGCCAAGAGATCAGAGAAAGCAGGAGCAGACGGACTGTTAGTCGTAACACCATACTATAACAAAGCAACACAGAAAGGTTTGGAAGAATATTATACAACAGTTGGTAATTCTGTAGACATTCCAATCATCATGTACAATGTGCCAGGAAGAACAGGAACAAACATCCAGCCAGCTACAGCAGTGAAGATCGCGAAGAGTGTTGATAATATCGTAGCGATCAAAGAAGCAAGCGGAGATATCGGTCAGGTAGCAACTCTTGCAGCATTAGCAGACGGATGCTTAGATATTTATTCAGGAAATGATGATCAGGTTGTACCTCTTTTAGCATTAGGTGGAAAAGGTGTCATCTCTGTATTATCCAATGTAGCACCAAGAGAAACTCATGATATGGTAATGAAGTTCTTAGAAGGGGACGTCAAAGGAAGTTTAGATATCCAGTTAAAATACATGGATGTGATCCATAACTTATTTAGCGAAGTAAACCCAATTCCTGCAAAACGTGCAGTAGCAGAGATGGGATATTGTAAAAATATCGTTCGCCGTCCATTAACAGAGATGGAAGAAGATCACGCACAGGTATTAATTCAGTCAATGAAAGAAGTAGGAATTCTTTAAGGAGTTACAAAAGATGGTTAAGATTATGATGCATGGCTGCAATGGAGTCATGGGACAGGTGATCAGCAAGATCGTAGAAGAGACAGAAGGAGCTGTTATGGCATGCGGTGTTGACCGTGTGGATGATGGGCACAACGATTATCCTGTATTTACAGATATCAATGCGTGTGATGTAGAAGTTGATGCGATCATCGACTTTTCCGCAGCACCAGCCGTTGATGGGTTACTGGATTTTGCAGTAGAGAGACAGATTCCAGTTGTGTTATGTACAACAGGATTAAGCGATGAACAGTTAGAAAGAGTTCATGAAGCAAGTAAGAAGACAGCAGTTCTTCGTTCTGCGAATATGTCATTAGGAGTTAACACATTATTCAAAGTATTAAAATCTATGACAAAGTTATTAGCAGATGCAGGATTTGATATTGATATCGTGGAGAAACATCACAGAAGAAAGTTAGATGCACCATCTGGAACAGCAATCGCGCTTGCAGAAGCTGTCAATGAGCCGTTGAATAACGAATATGAATTCGTATATGACAGAAGCCAGAGAAGAGAACAGCGTCCAAAGAAAGAGATTGGAATCTCAGCAGTCCGTGGTGGAACGATCGTTGGAGAACATGAGATCATTTTTGCAGGACAGGATGAAGTTATTGAGTTAAAACATACTGCATACAGCAGAGCTATTTTTGGAAAGGGAGCAGTCAGTGCAGCTCTTTATCTTGCAGGAAAAGAAGCAGGTATGTATGATATGAGTGATGTGATCGGATAGGATCATATTTTAAAGAAAAGATAAGAAAAGGGAATGAAACAACAAAATGTTAGTTTCATTCCCTTTTTCTGCATCAGAAGTTTTTGTAAAAGTACTTCGATCAATGCACTTTCTTTGCTTTAGGATAGATGAGTTTCATTTTCTGGTCGTTATAATGGGTATCCAGATATCGTTCAAAGAAATTAGAAGCAGGTATTTTTTTGTTACGCTGATCATAACGGATCAAGGCAGATAGTGACATGAACATATTTAATACCATGAAAACGACAATGATCCATGTAAATACAGTTCCAAATGCAATCGGAAGTTTCTCGATCAGATTGGATAAGAAAGGATAAATCCTCTTAAACCAGACAACGGTTGCAATTCCCCAGAAGAAACAATAAAGAAGATTGATTCTTCCATTCAAGTTAAAAGGCATTTTACTGTAATCCCAGAAAACCTTTCCGAAGACGATTTCACTTAAAACGCTGCAGAGATATTCATAGGCGCCGCCAAGAAAAGTACCAGTTAAAAATAGAAAGCTGTCTGAATGGTCTTTATAACGGTATAAAAGTAATGTAACACCAGCAAAGGCAAATCCCCACACAATGCTAAAAGGACCCCATACAAGGCTGCTCCTGCTCATCCAGACACCCATCTTCAAACGACAGAAGATCGTTTCAATGATATCTCCAAGCAAAGAACCGATGGAAAATAACAAAAACACCTTATAAAAACCGCATCCCTGGGCAAATACACCAGTCTTTGGGATCGTTGGCAGTTTTAATTTACGCTGTGGATAAGCACGTTCAACACGACGATCCACATAAGATGTTATCAACGAACTCAATTTCACGCTGATCTTTGTAAGATAAGCATCCGCAGATTCCCAACGTCGTTTATCGATATTTTTTCCAAAGACAACGATCGTGGTTGCTAAAATATCAATGATCAGGACTGCAAGAAGGATAAAAATGATAAGATGCCGGATAAATGGCGGGATCAGATGATAAAATTTAAAGAGCAGTGGATTGACAAACTTTACTCCGATATATCCTAAAAGTCCCCAGAAAACCGAATGGGACAGGCAGATGTAGCCATCAAGATTCCATTTATTTTTGGAATAATCCCACCAGCGTTCATGGTAAAAATGTTCAATAAAATGTCCGCCAAACCATTCAATGACTGTGGCATCGATCATAGCGGCAGCAAAGATCCATAGGCCGGTCATCTGATGCGTATTGATCGTAATAACGATAGCTCCGATTCCATAGGAAATACAAAGCGGTGAGTTGATAAAACCACGGTTTACCAAACGTTTCTGATGAAATGCTGATTGTACCACTTCTAAGATCCAGCCGATAAATGAGTAGATAAAGAAGAGAAAGCTTAGCAAAAATAAAGTTTTGATCATCATTTGTAAATGTCTCCTTTTGTCGGATTTTGTATTCAGTATGTATAAGTATATGGAAAAATGATAAAAAAGGCAAGAAAATAGAAAAAATCTAAACGAAAATTTGACAATATATTAACGTGAGAAATAAAAAAATAATAAACTTACGGGTAAAAACAGATAAAAAAAGAATGAATATAAATATATTTATGTTTAAATATAACAAAAAGAGTGTTATAATAATAACAAGATGTTGATATCAAATGGTATTTTGACCATGGTATCATGATGAGAAATAGAGTTGATATGGAGGGAAATATTATGGCAGCAATTATTGGAAGTCCAACACGCTACATTCAAGGTAAAGGAGAGATGAAGAATCTTTGTTCTTATGCAGATAAATTTGGAAAGAATCTCTTTATTCTGACGAGTGCATCTGGAAGAAAAAGAGTAGAACCGGCGATCAATGAAGGAAATAAAGACAGCAATCTTGTTTATGATGTGTTCAATGGAGAATGCTGTATGACGGAGATCAACCGAATTATAAAGATCGTGGAAGAAGCAGGAAGTGATGTGATCATTGGAATTGGCGGTGGTAAGATTCATGATACATCAAAAGCGGTTGCCTATTATACAAAGAAACCAGTGATCATCGTGCCAACGATCGCATCTACGGATGCACCATGCAGTGCATTATCTGTTATCTATACAGATGAAGGTGTTTTTGAAAAATATCTGTTCTTGCCATCAAGCCCAGATATGGTCATGGTAGATACCGATATCGTCTGTAAAGCACCAGTAAGACTGTTGATCTCAGGAATGGGAGATGCTTTAGCGACATATTTTGAAGCGAGAGCATGTAAAAGATCTGATGCAAGTAACTGTGTTGGAGGTAAATGTACATTGGCAGCAATGAATCTTGCTCAATTATGCTATGATACATTGATGGAAAATGGAGTACAGGCAATGATAGCAGCTAAAGAAGGAATTTGTACAAAAGCTGTGGAGAATGTTATTGAAGCTAATACTTATTTATCAGGAATTGGATTTGAGAGTGGAGGATTAGCAGGGGCTCATGCGATCCACAACGGATTTACAGCGATTCCAGAAACACATAAGATGTATCATGGAGAGAAGGTGGCATTCGGAACACTGGTTCAGCTGGTATTAGAAGATGCGGGAGAAGATGAGATCATGGAAGTGATTGATTTCTGCAGTGAAATTGGACTTCCTGTAACATTAAAAGGATTAGGAATCGAGGAAGTGAAACCAGAGCAGATCATGGAAGTGGCACGTCTTGCATGTGCACCAGATGATACAATGGGGAATATGCCATTTGATGTGGAACCAGAAGATCTGTATGCTGCAATCATGGGTGCGGATGCTTTGGGTAGATATTATACGGAAGAGTAGAATTGCTGATTATTTCATAAGTAAGGATATGTAAAGTATGAGACCCCCTGAAAGGTTGATCGACCTTTCAGGGGCTTTTTGAAATTAAAAAATAGAATTACACAAAAAATCAGTAAATAACATTTGGAATTTTTTCTTTTTATATCGACTGACAGGAACGGTGACATTAGAATTTAATATAGCACAATCCTTTTGTATAGAAGTTACATATGCCATATTAACAATATAGCCTGTATGGCAGCGATAAAAACGTTCATCAAGTTTATCTTCGTATGCTTTTAAGGATTCATGTCCAGTGATTTCAGATCCGGATGTTAAATGAAATAAAATATTTCGGTTATAAGTTTCTATGTATATAATTTCAGGAAATTTGATTTTGAAAATATTTCCTGAATCTTTTATGATTAAAAAATGCTTTTCATTAGATTTAAGTTCTGAAATAGCTTGGTCCAAAACATTTTCCAATTGCAGATATGAAAGTGGTTTTACAAGATAATCAAAAGCTTTTACTTTGTAACCAGATAAAGCATATTCTGGAAAAGAAGTTAAAAAGATTAAAATTACGGATGGATTAATGTCTCGTATTTTTTTAGCAATTTCTATTCCGCTATAGGTTTGGAATTTTATATCTAAAAATAAGATGTCAATATCATTTTGAGAATAAAAATAAGATAACAGATCATTTTCATTTTCAAAGGAGTTAAATTGATTGATATTTTTGTGCTTTTTAGAATACTGTTTCAAAAGTAATTGAAAATTGTGAATAAAGTCTTTTTCATCATCACAAATACAGATTTTCATAATGTTTTCCTCTCTTATATTTAATTCAGGTTTTGTGGGAGTGGTATGGAAATATTTACAACGAATTCTTCAAGGTTGGAAGAAAAAGAGACATTTCCGTTATATTTGGAAACAATCCTTTTGATTGAAATTATTCCAAAACCATGCATAGAAGACTCTTTTTTTGTAGTTATGAAGGAGCCGTTTTTATATTTTAATTTTTTATTATATGTATTGGATGCATGAATGCAAAAATGATTTTGTGTCGTATTACAGCAAAAGGTGATGCTTTTGTTCTTGTCACAACATTGGGTAGCTTCAATGCAATTATCCAACAAATTACCAAGCAAAGAACATAACTCTATATTACGAATAAAATGAATATTCTCTAATTCTACGTTCATTTTGCAAGAAATGTGTTGTTCGTGGATCAGCTTTAATTTCTCAGAAATTAAAACATCAATAAAAGGATTTCCTGTGTGTATAGCATAGGAAGATTTTGAAAGATCATTCAGTAAGGAATCAATATGTTGTGTGTATTGATTGCTCTCTGCTGGCTGTGATTTTAAGGCTAAAAGCTGATTTTTAAGATCATGACGTATAATGTTTAAATCTTCAATGTCCTTTTGTTTTTGCTGATAATAATAAAAAGTTTTTTCTTCTTGTGATTTTACAAAATTAATATAATTTTCTTCAGCCTTTTTGGAAAGGTACAGGTTGAATAATATAAAATGGCAAAAAGAACTGATCATTAGTACAATAGAGATCCATAAAAAGACTTCATGATATTGTGAAGAACTGTCTCTTATACACATCTGACGCTGCCGACGAATAGAGAG
>ENA-OXDW01000132-OXDW01000132.1-human-gut-metagenome-genome-assembly--contig:-NODE-132-length-24924-cov-32.2191_pt1 | contig 24924 bp, 17 predicted proteins | sample MGYA00249349_ERZ652231 | MGnify/ENA primary metagenome ERZ652231 (study PRJEB26925, sample SAMN05826510) | human gut metagenome | biome: ENVO:2100002; feature: ENVO:00000062; material: ENVO:00002003... | reverse complement strand
AGATGCTCAGGAGTCTCGTGGGCTCGGAGATGTGTATAAGAGACAGACACACCATGATAAATTCTTAGCACTTTGCTTCATAATATTTAGATAGCCAATCAATAAATCCGGATATTCTTCTTCGATAAATTCTTTTCTTTGTATCATTCCTTCTAATTGATCCAAACTCTTAATATTAAAACTATAAGAAATACTATTATCTCTCTGTCGATAATAAACAAAGCTCTTATAATCAATAGCGACTTTCGCTGCTTGATCAATTATGTAATGTGTCCAATACATATCCTCAAACAGTTTTCCTACTGGAAATTTATGATCCTGTGCTATTTCTTTCTTTATTAACTTTCCCCATGCAAAATTTTGTATTTTTTTCCCCTTCACTAATTGTTCCATCGCTGAATATGTATCTAACACTTCATACTCTTTTTCTTCTTTAATCGCAATTACCGTTCTATCTGGATATGTATACATAAAATTTCCACATACAATATCAGCATTATCTTGTTCCACAATTTTGAGCATTCTTTCTAATACATTGTTTTCCACATAATCGTCACTATCCAAATAAAAGATATATTCTCCTTGTGCTTTTTCCGTTCCTAAATTTCTTGCAGCTGATAATCCTCTATTTCTTGTATGTATAACTCTTATTTTATTATTTTTTTCGCTATAGGTATCACATATTTGTGGACTCTTATCTGTTGATCCATCATCTATCAACAATATTTCATAATTTTTATAAGTTTGATTTAATATGGAATCAACACATTCTGTTAAATAATCTTCTACATTATATACAGGTATAATTACACTTATCTTATAATCTTTTTTCATAATACTTCCTACAATCCATTACAATAAAATTGTTCTATATTGACCACCAAATTTTCAAGATCAAATCCATTATATTTGATTTTTTCTTTTATGCTTTCTTCATCAACTATCTTTTGCTTATGTTCTAAAATATGTGACACCCAATTATCTGCATTATCTAAAGATTCTCTATTAACAAGGCCTAATCCCATGTCAACAGATTCCGGTATGGTATCAGATATAACACAAGGAACTCCTGCTGCCTGTGCTTCAATAATTGATATCCCAAATCCTTCTGTTATTGATGGAAAAACAAAGATATCCATTAATTGCAACAAATCAGCTATATCTGTTTGAACACCTGCAAAAATAACCGATTGATCTAATTGTTTTTGTTCTACAATTTTCTTCACTTTCTTTTGATATTCATTTCCTCTGCCAATGAACAATAGCTTTGCATTCTGACGTTTATCTCTGATCTTATCTAAAATTTCTACTAAAAATTCTTGATTTTTATTTTCTGAAAAACTTCCAACATGCCCTATTACAAAGTCTTCTTGTTTTATTCCAAATTGATTCTTAAATTCTCTCACTTTATTCTCGTCAATATTTAGAAACTTCTGAACATCAATTGCATTATTTAAAACTTTAAATTTATCTTCAAAGAATAAATCTTTTCCTGCATCCTCAGAACATGCAAGTCGATCTGTTGCATATTTTCTTGTTAATTTTTTTCCTCTGTTCATAATAATCTTTTTGATTACTGACCCAGCATACATACCTGACACAGCATGTGAATGTACAATAATTCTCTTTACCCCAGCTTTCGCTGCTGCTTCTGCAATAAATCCACCTTGCCAATCCATATGAGAATGAATACAATTTATTTTTTCTTCTTTTAAAAATTTTATCAAAATTTTTTTAAATTTGTATGGACCTAATATACCAAAACTGTCTAAATGATAAATTTTTCCCCCTAATGATTTAATCTCATCGTCAAAAAATCCCTTATCTTTGCTAAAAACAAGAAAATCAAATTGAATCTTTGATTTATCAATTTTTCTATATATGTTCATTATTAATGTTTCAGCACCACCTATATTCATAGCTCCAAAACAATGCAACACTCTGATCATTTTAATCACCCATTAATTTATAAATCTTTTCCACTTCTGTCTTATTGCTATAATCTCGTTTTGCACAATTATCAATCAACTGCTGTCTTAATTCTTTATCACAAATCACATTAGCAATTCCATTTGCACATCCCTCATCATCCATTGGAACAATAATTCCATCAACCTTGTTTTCTAACTGGCTATTTGAAGATGGAAATGCTGTAATTATAACCGGCTTTTTCAATATTTGTGCCTCTAATACCGTTACTGCCTTTCCCTCATATCGTGATGGCTGAATATAAATATCACATTTTTTAATATATGGATACGGATTTGATTTTTTGCCAAGAATAATTACTCTGTCTTCCATACCAAATTCCACTATTTTTTCACGAATTAGTTTATCATCTCCCCCATATCCGATGATAAACCATTTGAACTTAATTCCTTTTTTTTCTATTTCTTTAGCTATTACAGGAATATGATCAAAATTTTTAGCATATGCAAACCTTCCAATGGAACATAAACACATTTCATCTTTCTTAGTTTGCATATCATCTGCAGTACCTTCTTCTGACTGCTTCTTAATTAATTGTTCTGCATTAACATTCGATATTTCCACAATTTTATCTTTTAATTCTGGGAATACTTTTAAAAAACCTTCTGTACACTTTTCTGAGATTGATGCAATAGCATCGTATTTTCCCCACATTTTTAATTCAGATTTTACATTCAAGAGATAGTTTGAATAATCTGTATGAATCCATGCCAATTTAACTTTCGCATTAATTTTATCTGCCACATAATAATGTGGTGTTAAAAAACTGATTGCAATGTCGTATTCTGTTTCTATAGTTTTTTTTACATGTGGAACTGTATATTTATGACTATATTCCAACATAACAATACTTTCTTTTCCATTTTGATTTTCTTGTTCATACTTGATTGCTTTCTTTTTTCCCTGATATCTTCCCCATGCAATAGAAAACTGTCCTTTTTTTATTACATTAGCAAATGGAACTGCCAGCATAGACATCTGTTTATCCTCTGGCAATAAATTCACTTCTTTCGGAATATATTTTAATAATTCTCCTGCATGACGATATAAGAATAAATCTACTTCATAATTTTTATAATCAATTGAATTTAATATTCCTAATAAACTTCTTTCAGCACCCCCAAGTTCCATACAATGAGATGCAATAAAAATTTTTTTCATTTCTACAACCCTATTCCTATACTTTTTACAAAATGATGGTACAACGGTCCATACCCCAAACTAATATGAGTTTCATAATAATAATAAAACGTATAACACCCCATACACATCAAATATACTAATTTCTCATTTCTCTCATCAAACAAATATTTGATACACCATATTAATAACATTACCATATATACAGAAAAATACATATTAAATCGTGCATAAATCCAAAATCTCGTAGCTAATAATATCGCAATCAAATTGATCACAGAGAAATTAACCACAATATTATAGTATTTTTCTTTTCCCCTTAAAAAATCTTTTCCTAAATATGACAAAACCACAGGTACTGCCATAACCAATACACGAATCATATTTGCTCCAGCGCCTGTTGACATTAATGCTTCTTTATAATTTCCGTATTGTGTTTCTCCTAAAATATTAGCAAGCATTGGACCTGTGATTGGATATGATACGAAAAGGAAAATTCCTGCAAATAATATCCATTTTGTCATATTTCCCCATGCTGGCTTATCTACAACAAAATACAATATCAAAAATATCAATGCAGATTGATGAATTGTTGAACACAATAGAACAATTGGAATATAAAATTTCCACTGTTTTTTATGAATCATTGGAAAGCAAAAAAATAAAATTGCAGAAGCTAGATATTGTCGAACTCCATTCATTGTTACTAGGTAACATCCTGATGTAATAAATAAAAACACTGCCATCTCTATCATATCTGTATTTTTATAATAAGTAATAAAAATTAAACCAATTGTTATGATTGCCATACACAATAAAATAATCTGTGAATCTTTTGATATAAACTGTTTTATAAACGTAGCAACTGCATAAAATCCTCTATCATCTTTAATTGTCGGATGTTTCAAAAATCCAATAAAACTACTTGGTAGTTTATCAAAAATCTGGCGGTATGTCCCTGTATCTCCAATACCCTGCCGAAACCCAGACACAAATATCAAAACAGCACAAGCCATCCCCGCAAATAAAGCATTTGCGCGAAATACTCTCTCACCTTTTACATATTTATATTTTCCACTCATTCTTGCAAACAGACACAAGAAATACGTACTAAATAATGTTATCCACCAGACTGTCATATCCTATAACCTCTTTTACTATTAATTCATCTTTTTAACCTGTTGCTTTATATAAAATGTCAATGCGATTCCAAATGGAATTGCTAAGATTGTTAATCCTTTTTCTGGACTTTCTTTTAAAAATTTTTTATTTTTACTAATTATACTGCTTGATACATAATGGATACAATTCATAAACTTTCTTTTGAATGTCTTATCATATTTCATATAAACAGTTCGTAAAAACGCAAATCCTTTCGGATTGTTTAAATACTGTCGAAACATATTAGCACTTGATCCATCTGCTTGGTATTCCACATTGCATAATATTTCATCCATAACAAGCAGTTCATATTCCTGATCGCAAAGAAGATATTTATAATTGAGTCCTACATATTTTTCTCCTTCAAACACTGGATATTCTGGATATTTTGTAATGACATCCGTTCGATATACTAATTTTTTATCTCCAGATCCACCTGCTTGATAATAACCAGATAATGTTGTACTTTTTAAATCTTTGGGAAATCTTTTTCCAATGATCTTCCCATTGAAATCTGCATCTAATCCTATGATTCCTGCATATTTATTACTTCCATATTTTTTCCAGAATGTAATAATCTTCTCTGCTGCATCATCAGCAAGATAATCATCGGAATCAATGCACACATTTAATTCTGTATCGATCAATTGATATGCAGCATTATGTGCAGTATGCATTCCGCCATTTTCTTTGTAATGATAGATAATCTCAAAACCACTGTCTTCCTTTAGCCAGCTTTCAACCAACTCTTTTGTATTATCACTTGATCCATCATCTATGATCAACCATTTAAACTGCTTACATTTTTGTCTGCATAGACTTTCATAACATCTATGTAAAGTATGTGCTCTGTTGTATGCAGGGGTAAATACTGTTAATATGATCTCATTTTCCATTCGTGTAAAACTCCTCTAACCATCTTGCATTCTTTTCTATGTCAAATCCATGTTCTATGATAGCTTCTATTGTATTTTTTCTTTTTGAATATCTGTATTTGACTATTTCCTGATTCCAAAGACTTGTATTCCCACTAAGAGATACTTTACTGATCTGCTCTGTGATCATAATTTCATCTGTAATCGTATCTGATATCACACATGGGAGTCCTGCTGCCTGCGCTTCCACTAATGTCACTGGAAGTCCTTCAAACAACGATGGAAATAAAAACAGATCCATTGCCTGTAATAATTGCGGAATATCTTCTCTCAAACCAAGAAATTTAACCTTTGTTTCAATTCCATATTCTTTTGCCATCTCCTTAATCTTTTCCTGCAATTCTCCATTTCCAATCAGAACTAAAACAGCATCCTCATTTGTCTTCGCAAGATCAGCAAAACATTTGACTAAAAACTCATGATTCTTCTGAAGATTAAATCTCCCAACATGCCCAATCACAAATTTATCTTCCACTCCAAGTTCCGCTCTTTTTTGCTTTCTCACTTCTTCATTATAAATAAACTTCTTTGCATCAATCGCATTATTCATAATCTGGAATTTATGTTTTCCAAACATCCATTTACCAGCTTCTTTTCCACATGCGAATAAATGTGTCGCATATTTTGGAATCTGTTTCTTTGAATAATCTTTGATCAGATATTTCAAATTCTTTTCTTGACTTGTATTATGACTATGGGCAATTCTTACTGGTACCCCATTTTTCTTCGCTGCTTTTAGTGGATATGCACTCAGACAATCTAAGTGAGAATGTACAATCTTATATTCTTTATGTTCCTTAAAGAATTGATCCAGACTTCTCATATAACTTGGACTAAAAGGATTCAATACTGGCATATGATAAATCTTTCCGCCTAAACTTCTGATTTCATCATCATAATCCTTCTTTTCATTTTCTGGTCTGTGTGTCAGAAAATCAAACTGAACTTTATTCCTATCTATATTTCGATAATAATTCATAAGCATTGTTTCAAGTCCACCACGGTTCATGTGAGTGACAACTTGTAATACTCTGATTGGTTCTCCCATTTTATTAATTCAACTCCCTAACTATTTTTATAACTTATTAGTTACTATCTAAATAATCCTTCCAAAGTCATCTCAACAACCTTCTCCTTATCAAACCTCTCCTCCATCACCTTCCGTGACTTCTCTCCCATCTGTTTCTTCTCTTCATAGGAAAGTTCAATAAATTCCATCATCTTCTCTTCCAATCCCTTAACATCCTTCACATCCACCAGATACCCATTCTCGCCATCTGTTACAGCTTCCATACACCCATGAATCCTGCTGGTGATCAGTGGTCTTCCCATGGCTCCACATTCTAGCAGTGTATTTGCCATGCCTTCATGATACGATGGTAATACAAAGCAATCGCATTTCTTAATGAATGGTTTGACATCTTCCTGATAGCCATAATAATAAATGATCCCATTTCTGACCAATGACTGGATTCGTTCCTTATAATCATCTTCCATTGGTCCTACGATATCAAACGATACTTCTGGGTAGATCTTCTTAATGTTCTTTGCTGCTTTGAACAGTTCTTCGACTCCTTTTTCTTTCATCACACGTCCGATAAACAAGAACCTGATGTTTCTTGACTCTTCTGGGTATGGTGTCATCTTGTATTCATCAAGGTCGATCCCTGCTCCTGGGAGAGTACATGATCTGGATTCTTTGATAATATTATTTTCTATAAACACCTGCTTATTTCCTTCATTTTCAAAGAAGATTGTTTTTGCCTTTTTGCAGGATAGTTTATATAAAAATACAACGAGTTTCTTGATCATATTTTCATTCTGAAATGCAGTTCCTAATCCTGTGATGTTGACTGCATAGGGAATTCTTTTGAATCTTGCTGCGATCCCTCCGTAGATGTTTGGTTTGATCGTGTAGGTGATCACAAGGTCTGGCTTTATCTTGCCTAAGATGTTAAAGTATCTCATCATCAGTTTAAGATCTGTTGCTGGATTGATCCCTCTTCGATCTACCGGTGTTTCGATAAAATGACATCCCATTTCTTTTAAATTCTGTACTAACATTCCTTTTGGCAGGGATATATAGACTTCATTTCCTTGATCTATGAGCTTTTTGATCAGTGCTTTTCTGAATTTGTATAATCCTACGTCTAGGTTTGCTAAAATTAATATCTTCTTATTCTTCATCGTTTACTCTTCTCACTGGTACTCCAACATAAGTTCCTGCTTCGTTGATATCTTCAATCACTGTACTTCCTGCTCCCATGATCACTTCGTCTGTGATATGCAGTCCTTGTATGATCTGGCTTCCTGTGCCGATCTCTGTCTCAGTCTTTAAATGGACATCTCCTGACAGTAAAACTCCCGGATACAGGGTATTATAATCTCCAATCTCATCATCATGCCCGACAATACTTCGGTTGCAGATTAGGTTAAAATTACCGATCTCTATATTCGTTGTCATAATAACGGATGTACAAATGATATTTCCTTGTCCTAGATGCACTCTTTGTGATGTGATCACGGATGGATCGATCAGATTAGGATACCATAAGTTTGGATTTGGCAAACATTTTAAAACTAGTTTTTCACGGACTTTTGCATTGCCTATAGCGAAGGCGACGGCAAGTTTTTGTTCTTTGTCGTATTCTTCGAGGTATTTCATTCCTCCAAGAATCGGATAGCCATCTATGATGCTGCCTTGCTGGATTCCATCGTCTATGTATCCAAGAATCTCATATGTTGGTTCTTCTTCGTTGATCCGTTCGATCAGCCACTGAGTATCTCTTCCCATACCGCCGGCTCCAACGATCACGATTGGTTTTATCTTTGGTTCTTTACTCATATAACCCATCCTCATTCTTCTTCCAATAGCATTCCATTCCTAATGCTTTCGGTGCAATAAAATCTTTCTCGATATCATCTCCGACAAATGCCATGTTCCTGCATGGTATTTCTAATCGTTTTCTCATGATCAGAAATGGAAGATCATTTGGTTTCCTGAATTCCATGACATTTCCATGTCCTGCAAGTTCATCTGTGATCAGTATCTCGTCTGCCATTTTATCTAACCCCAGGGCTTCTATCTTGGCTCGCTGTACTTTTGGTGTTCCATCGATCAAGATCCCGATACTTCGCTTTTGCGTGTGTAGTTCAAAGAATAATTCCTTAACTCCTTCATACAATGAAATCTCTGGTTTATGGTCCCTGATGGCTTCTCTGCATTTTAATAATAATTCATCCGAATACATTCCTGCATCTTTTAATACCGTTTCCAGTGGCGGCTGCCCTTTTTCCAGTGCTGCACATAACTTATTAAAGATATTGTTCACTTCTGGAAGCATTCGTTCTATCACTCGGAAACTGCTACGTACATAATCTTTCTCTGAGTATAATGTGTCATCCAGATCAAAGATCACTGAACCAATTCCCTCGTCTAAATGATACAGATCTTCAAAATCATGAATCTCTACGATCGGTTCTTCTCTTGTATTTAAACATACACTTTTTTCAAATCTTGTGAAAATAACATTGTCATCGGCTGCATCTTCTTTGTATTCCATTGGCTCACCTAACATCATGGAGAGTGCTGCATATGGTGCGTCGGCTCCTGCCTTGATTGATACGGTGTTTGCCTGATGATACCATGGTTCCATTCGGATAAAATAATCTTTGTCTGTATGTTCTTCACGAAGCATAAAGATCGTCATCCATCCGGATGGCCTTAATTTCTTTATCACTTTCTTTGCTTCTTCTACGATCTTGTGATCTCTTACAACTCTGTATCTTGCACTTTCTTTTCCCTCGACTTCTTCCTTTGCCCTTGGTGTGATGTAAACCGGGCTTCCGTCTAGATTGCAGAATACGTCGATCTCATACATCTTCCCATTTAAAAATGGACGTATCGTGTAATTCGCGTATTTTGATGCATGAAAACTTAATTCTTGTTCATCATGGATCATGATGCTTTTCTCCAGATTATCCATCTCATCCAATACTGCAAACATTGCTGGGAATCCTTGTGTATAGTCATTGGCACTGCTTACGACCTGTGGTGCGTTAAGACCACATTCTTCAAAGAAACGAGCTGTCCAGCGTTTGTTGCTGCACAGCAGAGCTAATTCTTCATTTGCAATGAGAACTTCTGTTCCAACAGCTTCAAATTCGCTGGCTCTTTGTGACAGGATAAAGACGTCTTCTTCTGTTCTTGGAATGAGCAGAGCGATCTTCTCCTGTTTACAGATATGTAAGAGTTCTGTGACATAACCTTCTTCCCCTGGCTGTGGAACCTGATAGTGCTTATGGCAGCGATATAATGCTGGCGCTTCCAGTGAATGATCGCAGCCGACAAATGTTACTTTCACCCCTAATCTGCCGGCAGCATAACGGAAGGTATCGATAAATTCGACCTGATCTGCCACGCTTGAAAATAAGATCTTTAAGTGTCCTGCTTTCTTGTATTTGGAAAACTGGTCTTTCTTTGTTCCCTGAAAGGCATACATTGTCACAGATTCCTGTGCACTGATCCCTGCTCTTTTTAAGACTTTGGTCACAGTCTTTAATATGATCTTGATGTCGATAAGAAATGAAATGTTATCCACATATTCAAGGTCGAATTCAAACTTTTCTTCCCAGCTGATGGCATTTCTCCCATTCACCTGTGCAAGTCCAGTCAGTCCTGGTCTTACATCTGCACGTCGTTTCTGTCTTGCACTGTAGAAATCTATGTATTGTTTCAATAATGGTCTTGGCCCGACAAAACTCATATGTCCAAATAAGATGTTGAAGAATTCAGGTAATTCATCAAGACTCGTGGATCTTAACATCTGACCAAATCTTGGAAGACGTTCTTTGTCTGGCAGCAGATCACCATTCTCATCGACGGCGTCTGTCATACTTCTGAACTTGTAGAGTGTAAATATTTCGTTATGATATCCCGGTCTTTCTTGTTTGAAGATCACGGGGCTCCCTAATTTGATCCTTACTAACAGTGCTGTGACAAGCAGAATCGGGCTTGATACAATGATACAGCACAGTGACAATATGATGTCAAAAAATCGTTTGATATATTTGTGATACATCTTTATATATACTCCGTTTACATTTTGTTCTTATCGGTCCAGTACGGATCTTATGATTCCTATGATCCGATCCATATCTTCTTTTGTATTCTTAATATCACTTGGAAGACATAATCCGCGATCAAAGATATCTTCTGATACTGGTTTCTTATCATCTTCGTAATGAGAATAGAATTCACACCCTTTAAATACTGGTTGTTGATGTAATGGTTTCCAGATCGGACGGCTCTCGATATTCTCTCTTTCCAAAGCTTCTATGATATCTAATGGTTTTGTCTTACTGTCTTCATCGATCGTTATACATGATAACCAGAAGTTTGGTTCACTGCATGTTTCATATGGATTCATATGCACTTGTTTATAATCCTTGAAAGCATCTTTGTATGTCTCATAGATTGCTTTTTTCTTCGCAATGTGTTCATCCAAATGCAGAAGCTGACCTCTTCCAACTCCCGCTGTGATATTAGACATTCGGTAGTTATATCCGATCTCCTTGTGTTCATAATGTCGGACCGGTTCTTTTGCCTGTGTTGCCAGGAATGTTGCATGCTTGATGTATTCTTCATTCTCTGATGCGATAATTCCACCGCCTGATGTCGTGATGATCTTATTTCCATTAAATGAAAATCCTGCCATGACTCCGAATCTTCCTGTCTGAACTCCTTTATATGTTGCTCCCAGACTTTCTGCAGCATCTTCGATCAGTGGAACTTTATATTCTTCACAGATCGCTTTGATCTCATCTACCTTGGCTGGTGTTCCATAAAGATGTGCAACAATCACTGCTTTTGCCTCTTTATGTTCTTCCAATGCTCTTTTCAATGCCTGTGGTGACATATTCCATGTCTCTGGTTCAGAATCCACGAATACGATCTTGCCTTTTTCGTAGGCGACTGGATTCACAGTTGCAGCAAAAGTCAGCGAAGGACATATCACGGTATCTCCTTCCCCGACTTCTAATAATTTCACCGCCAGATGCAGTGCTGCGGTTCCTGCGCTTAGTGCACTGCAGTGTGCGATTCCTGTATACGCTTCCATCTCACGTTCAAAGCCATTGACATTTGGCCCAAGTGGTGCGATCCAGTTGGTGTCAAATGCTTCCTGCACAAACTTCTGTTCTTCCCCATGCATCGTTGGTGATGCCATATATATACGTTCTTTCATGCTGTCTCATCCCCCTGTCATTTTGTCTGTTGATTTGTCTGTTTATATGTATACTCTGGAACTAATCTTTTTACAACTTCACGAATATTCGGATCTTCGGAAAATGCCGCATGATCTAATTCAGCGATCAGTTCACTAAATTGTTCTGTCTCCATCATCCTTGGACTTCCAATGAAAATTCGTTTGTTCTTTGTCTCTTTTTTATTCTCCTCATCGATCAGAAGTTCTTCATACAGCTTCTCCCCTGGTCTTAAGCCAGTAAACTGGATTTCTATATCTTCTCCTGGTGTAAGTCCTGATAAACGGATCATATTCTTCGCAAGATCTAAGATCTTGACTGGTTCTCCCATATCAAGGATAAATATTTCCCCGCCTTCTGCGTAAGCTCCTGCTTCTAACACCAGACTGACGGCTTCTGGGATCGTCATAAAGTATCGGATGATCTCTGGATGTGTAACTGTTACCGGACCACCATTGGCAATCTGCTTCTTGAACAACGGAACGACACTTCCGTTACTTCCAAGAACATTTCCAAATCTTACAGCAACGTATTCTGTATCGTATAAGCTATTCATGTATTGAATGACCATCTCACAGATTCGCTTGGAAGCGCCCATGATATTTGTCGGTCTTACTGCCTTATCCGTGGAGATCAGTACCATTCTCTTTACGCCGCTCATTCCTGCTTCTTTGGCTATGTTAAATGTACCAAATACATTGTTCTTGATCGCATCATGTGGGCTGTCTTCCATCAATGGCACATGCTTATGTGCTGCTGCATGAAATACGATATCAGGCTTATAATCTTCGAAAATATTGTGTATTCGCAGATGGTTCTGGACAGATACGATCAATACTTTCAGATCTAGTTCTGGATGTGTTCTCTTTAATTCCATCTGAATCTCGTAGGCGTTGTTCTCATAATTATCAATGATCACTAACTTCTTCGGCTGATATCTTGCGATCTGTCTGCAGATCTCACTTCCGATCGATCCGCCTCCCCCTGTGACAAATACGACTCTGTCTTTGACATAGCTCATGATTGATGGAAGATTGGCTTTCACTGGCTCTCTTCCAAGCAGATCTTCAATCTCTACTTCTCTTAGAGCAGATACTGTAACTTCACTGTTGATCAGCTGATATAAACCCGGAAGAATACTCAGACGGCATCCTGTCTGCTTGCAGATCTCAAGGATGTCCTTGCGGTCCTTGGGTTCTATTGTCGGAATTGCCAAAATGATCTCTTCAACATCAAATTTAACTGCATTGCGCAGGATCGTATTACGATTGCCAACCACTGGTATCCCAGATAAATATGTTCCTTTCTTCGCTGGATCATCATCTATGATGCAACGGATCGTTTTAGTCACATATGTACTCTTTTTGATCTCATTTAAAATGATGCTTCCTGCTTCTCCTGCTCCGATCAACATTACCGGAACTTTCTTCTTGCCAATATCATTCACTTTGAGTGGTTCACTTCCCTGAATCAATCGGACAAGTAATCGGATAAAAAACATTCCCAACAGCAGATATACCAAATACAAGAAATAGTAACTTCTTGGTATCTCCCATTGTAACATACAAATTCCGATCAGCTGGAAAGCTGCTGCGATCACAACTGCTTTAACGATATTAATAAAATCGGAGATTCCTGCATACTTCCATTGCGTTGAATACAATCGATATGCCATAAAGATCACAATACTGCAAAAGAGATTCAACGGCATGTATTTTGCAGCATTTTTCAAAAAAATCGGTGCGATCTGTGATGGATAGAATTCAAATCGCGTTAATAATGCAAGATATGATGCTATGATCATCATTATGATATCTGAAATCCCAAGTATCATATTCCATTTCTTTCTTTGGATGATTATTTTTAATTTCTTCATATACTTTCCCCTAACATATGCTCTCACATATTTGTTTTAAATCTATTATACCATTCCTTTTCTTAATTTCCTATATCTACTCCTGCTCATTTCCTGCTTTTTGGTAATTTTTTCTTAAAATACAGCAAAAAGAGATGGAAAAATCTATATTGTTTTGATCTTTCCATCTCTTTTTATATTAAAATTTTATCTTATTATACGTTGATCTCAGCTGTTAATCCGAGTACTTCTTTATTCTCTTCCAGAATTGGATTGATCACTTCATTCACAAATTCTTCTGTCTGCTGTGGTGCACGTCCTACGAAGTTCTCTGGTTTCATGATCGCCTGTAACTGCTCCATGTTCATACCAAATGCTGGGTCTGCTGCGATTCTTTCTAACAGATCGTTTGCTTTTCCTTCTTCTTTGACAACTTTTCCTGCTGCCATAGAATGTACACGGATCTTCTCATGAAGTTCCTGTCTGTCTCCACCAGCTTTTACTGCATCCATCATGATATTCTCTGTTGCCATGAATGGAAGTTCGCTTCTTAAACGGCTTTCGATAACCTTAGGGTATACAACTAATCCGTCTACAACGTTTAAGTAAAGGTCTAAGATACCATCGATCGCTAAGAATCCTTCTGGTACAGATAAACGTTTGTTGGCTGAGTCATCTAATGTTCTTTCAAACCACTGTGTAGATGCTACTAATGCTGGGTTCATGGCATCTGACATTACGTAGTTTGCTAAGGAAGCGATTCTTTCACTTCTCATTGGGTTTCTCTTATATGCCATTGCAGATGATCCGATCTGGTTCTTCTCAAATGGTTCTTCTACTTCTTTTAAGTGCTGAAGAAGTCTGATGTCGTTTGAGAACTTATGAGCAGACTGTGCGATCTGACTTAATACATTGATCACGCGGGAATCAACTTTTCTAGAGTATGTCTGTCCAGATACTGGCTGGCATTTGTCAAATCCCATCTTCTTGGCGATCATTCCATCGATCTTCTTGATCGTTTCGTGGTTTCCTTCGAATAACTCTAAGAAACTTGCCTGTGTTCCTGTTGTTCCTTTTGATCCTAATAATCTCATGTTAGCGATCACGTGATCAAGATCTTCTAGATCATATACGAGATCCATCAGCCAAAGGCTTGCTCTCTTACCTACTGTTGTAGGCTGTGCTGGCTGAAAATGTGTAAATCCAAGTGTTGGAAGATCTTTGTATTTCATTGCGAATTTGGATAATTCGTTGATCACATTTAATAATTTTACTCTGACAAGCTTTAATGCTTCTGTCATGATGATGATGTCTGTGTTATCACCAACATAGCAGGATGTTGCTCCTAAATGGATGATTCCTTTTGCCTTTGGACATTGTACTCCGTATGCATATACATGAGACATAACATCATGACGGACTAATTTTTCACGTTCTTTTGCTACATCGTAGTTGATGTCTTCTGCATGTGCTTTTAATTCGTCGATCTGTTCCTGTGTGATATCAAGTCCTAATTCTTTCTCTGTCTCAGCAAGTGCGATCCATAACTTTCTCCATGTCTTAAACTTCTTGTCTGGAGAAAAGATGTACTGCATCTCTTTGCTTGCATAACGTTCTGATAATGGGCTCTGGTAACGGTCGTTCATAAAAATCTCCTTATCCTTATCTTTCAAAATTTCCACGAATATCTCTTGTTGGCGGTTTCATTGGATACTCACCTGTGAAACATCCTTTACAGATTGGTAATCCCTGTACCATCTGTGAAAGTCTCTCTTCTCCTAAGTATCCTAAACTATCTGCTCCGATCACTTCACAGATCTCGTTGATCGATCTGTTATATGCGATCAGCTGTTCTCTCTCTGGAATATCAGTTCCAAAGTAGCATGGCCACAGGAATGGTGGGGAACTGATCCTTACGTGAACTTCTGTCGCTCCTGCATCGCGTAACATCTTCACAATGCGGTCACTTGTTGTTCCTCGTACGATGGAATCATCGATCATGATGACTCTCTTTCCTTTGACTGCTTCTTTTAAAACATTTAACTTGATCTGCACGCTTGATTCACGGCTGCTCTGTCCTGGTTTGATGAAAGTTCTTCCAACATAACCGTTCTTGACAAACGCGGTTCCATATGGGATTCCTGACTCTAAGGAATATCCAAGAGCTGCTGCATTTCCTGATTCTGGTACTCCGACAACCAAGTCTGCTTCTACTGGTGAATCCTGTGCGAGGTATCTTCCTGCCTGAATTCTTGAGTGGTATACCCCAACTCCGTCAATCTCACTGTCTGGTCTTGCAAAATAAATGTATTCAAAGATACATCTTGCTGTTTTCTCCTTTGGAATACATAAATCACAGTCTGACTGAATTCCATCCTTTGTGATCGTTACGATCTCTCCTGGATTCACGTCACGGATAAATTCTGCTCCGATCGTATCTAATGCACAACTTTCAGATGCTAATACATAAGCGTTATCTCTCTTACCGATACATAATGGCTTAAATCCATATGGATCTCTTGCCCCGATCAGTTTCCTTGGTGACATAACGATCAGGGAATACGCACCTTTGATCTTCTGCATTGCTCTGGCTACTGCCTTCTCAATTGATGATGTATTCACGCGTTCTCTTGCGATATGATATGCGATAACTTCGGAATCGATCGTTGTCTGGAAAATAGCTCCTGTCTTTTCTAATTCTTCGCGAAGTTCTATTGCATTGATCAGATTACCATTATGTGCAAGTCCTAAAGTACCTTTTACATAATTTAAAACCAGTGGCTGGGCATTCTCAGGAACACTCTCTCCTGCTGTTGAATACCTTACATGCCCCACACCGATATCTCCCTTTAATGCCTGAAGGGAATCTGGTGTAAACACTTCATTACATAATCCCATACCTTTTCGAGATGTGACATTACGTTTTGGACCATTCGTATCAGAAACTGCAATTCCGCAGCTTTCCTGACCTCGATGCTGAAGTGCAAACAATCCATAATAGATCGTTGACGCTACATCATTGCCATCGAAATCGTAGATACCGAAAACTCCACATTCTTCTCCCAACTTATCAAAGTTCTCTCTGCTCATCGTGATCTTTTGACCTTTCTGTTATACAATCTTTAGTTTCGTTTGTAAAATACACATTTTTGATAGTAACATATTCATTTTAAATCTGCAAGCATCCCTGTTATTGATTCTCTTTTAATAATGTAGTATCTGGAGGGATCTCTCCTCGCTTAAGCTTTGTATATATGATCCTTCTTACAGATTTATCTATTCTTGATTCTTTGATCTTGCCACTTTTTAGTGCCTTCTCAATTGCCTTGTATGCTTCTTTATAGTTATCCGGCATCACGATCAGGTCAACTCCTGCCTGAATCGCTTTCACTGCTGCTTCTCCGGAACTATAGTTATCTGTGATTGCTTTCATGTTCATCGCATCGGTCATGATAACGCCCTTATATTCAAGTTCATCTCTTAGAATATCTGATACAACTCTGCTGCTTAGGCTTGAAGGCTCCTTCTCATCTGTCACATTAGACAGCATCAGATGTGACACCATCACTGCATCAGCTTTTGCCTTGATCCCTGCTTTAAATGGTTTAAAATCTGTATCTCTTAATGTATTGATCGTCTGATCGGTCTCTGTGCTTCCGCGGTGTGTGTCTCCTCCAGTCTGTCCACTTCCTGGAAAATGCTTTAATGTCGCTGAGATCTGTTGTTTCTGCATGTTCTTTACCAGTGTTGTAATAATATCAGCAACTTTCTTTGAGTCTGTCCCAAAGCTTCGGTCTCCAATCTCTGTATTATTCTTATTCGTTAAAACGTCTGCGACTGGTGCCAGATTCATGTTAAATCCAAGCTCTTTTAATTCCTTTCCCTGTGTCTTTCCCATCTGCGCGATCTTCTTGTTATTGTAAGTTCTTCCAACTTCCTGTGCAGATGGATATACTGTCATCTTCATCTTGGGATTTGATGCGACTCTTGAAACCTGTCCACCTTCCTCATCCACTGCCATAAATAGTGGAATATAGGAGGCATCTTGAAGCTCATCCGTCATCTTCTTTGTCTGATCAGGTGTGTTGATATTCTTCGCAAACATGATCACCCCACCTGCTGGATACTTCTTCAATGTCTTCTTCATCTGACTCGTCACGCTTGTCTGATTCTTGCTTTCTGCCTCATCTAATTGATAAACAGATACCATAAATAGTTGTCCGATCTTATTCTTTAAGGACATCTCCTTCGTGATATCTTTTGCCATTCCCTGCAGGGTTGTTTCATCCAGATCTTCTGTCTTGAGTTTCTTTGTTGTACTCTTCTTCCCGCATCCTGCTGTCATGACAAGCATCAATACAAGGACAAGGCTGATTAAACGTCTCTTCATTCTTTCGTGTCCTTTCCGTGCATGCTCTTTTCTTTTTATTATACCAGAAGCATTTGTTTGTATCAAATGCTGTTACGTCTTATTTCTAATAGTAAGAAAGAATCCTGCTTTGCAGGATTCTCCGCCTGCGGCGGGTCGCTTCAGCGACAAATTTCCCTTCCGCCGCAGTGCGATCCTGCCCGGAGGGCTTTTTTCTTATTTCATAGGGGATTTCATCGAAATTTCCTATGAAATAAGAAAAAAGCCCCTCCAGATCTTAATGTCTGAAGAGACTTTAAAAGCAGATGTCTCCAAATACGCAACCGTTCCATAAGTCACCATGTATCAAAACTTCATGAAAAAAAAGATTTAAAAACCACTCTCTTAAATGGTCTATTTGCATATTGTCGACACCACTAGTATATACTTTTATATTTATGTTTTCTACCCTTTCAACATAGTTTTTTTCAATTTTTACAATTTTGTCAAAAAACATATGAAATCTATTTGTTTACATCTAAATGTTGTTTAAATTGTATAGTAACCAGGAATTGATCTCCGTCTATTCTTATCGAAAACTCTCCTCCACAATTCTTTGTAAAACTGTCTGCGATGGAAAGTCCTAATCCGTTTCCTTCGCTGGTACGTGATTTTTCCGCTCTGGCAAACCGTTCCATGATCTCTTCTTCTGTAAAATTCATCTCATAGGATGCTGTGTTTATAACTTCTAATTTTATATTTTGATCTGCTTCGGTGATCCTTAGGAAGATTCTGGTTCCTTTCAGGGAGTATTTTAAGGCATTTTCTATGACATTTTGTACCACTCGGTACATGCGGCTGCTGTCTCCGATAAATCTTGTGTGTGTAGCTTCGCACTGATATCTGATCGCAAATCCAGATTCTTCTATCTGATCTGCCATATCCCCCAGTGTCTGTTCTACCAGACGTTTCATATCCATTTCTTCCAGATCTACTTTCGCATCTCCACTTGTTGCTTTCGCAAGTTCAAATAGGTCAGAAATGATGGATTTTAAGCGTTCGGTCTTGTTGATCAGGATGGTTACATAATCTCTTGATTCTGCAGATAATGTCTGATCTCTGCTTAAGAGATCGACGTATCCGATGATAGAAGTCAGCGGTGTCTTCAGATCATGTGATACATTTGTGATCAGATCGATCTTCATTCTCTCGCCCTTCATCTGTGTTTCTAATGCTTTTTCCATTCCCTGCCCGATATTGGTCAGTTTCTGACTGTATTCATAATACGCAGATTCTTTTGAAATATCGGTCGTTGCCGTCAGTTCTCCATTGGAAATACGTTCGATCTGATCGACAAGCATGCTTAAATCTCTCTGTTCTTCTGCATATTTGTCTGAATATCTTGAAAAATATCTGATAAGAAAAACAAAGATGACTGCTGCTATAAACAAGAGTGGGGATGAAATATCCATTCCACTCATTCCCATGATGATACAAGCAAGTGTACCGACAGTTAAAATATATCGTAAGACCCTGTACTGTCTGATCCTGTCTCTTGCATGTTTTTCTGCAAATGACATCGCTTCATCTTCCAGCTTTCTTCTTGTCTTTGCGTGACGGCTCCATTTTCGAAAATATCCTAGACAAAATGTTGAATCCAGAAGATTCTTCTGGCGAATCCTCCATACCGTTGTCTGAATGCATACAGCAAATGCCATGATGAAAAATGGAACTGAGATATAACTTAGCGTCATAATCATCTCGATCGTTGAACCTGTGATCACGCCCTGTGTATATTCTATCGTATATTCCCAGATCGCAAAGCATAATGCGATTGCCAGTCCAAGCAGCGTAATTGCTGTCACTAGTATGATCTCCCACCAGAGCCTGTCAAGCCCTCTAAAAAATCTGGTTCGCTTTTCCTGAAGTGCAAATAAGATGCACAGAAGGATCGTTCCAATCACTTCGATGATCGAAACAATGATGATCGTTTTGATTCCCATCGTGATCTGTTTTGTTGATCCTTTTCGGAAATTTTCAATCTCTGTTAGTGCTTTTTTTGTCAAAGAAATCTCAATGTCTGCATTTTCCAGACGCTGATTCTTCTCATCATTGATCAGAAGCTGTTCTGGGAATATATCCCGCAGTGTATAATTATCTCCTGAGAATTCATAGTATTCTGTCTGAGGCACAATGTACTCACTGTACTCATCGTAATCATCATACGGATCCCATCCTTTGAAACTTCCGTCTTTGTTTAGTTTCTCTGTCTTGTCTCTTTCTATATGAAAATGTTCAATCCTGCCCCCAGTATAGTTCGCATTTTCTGTTCCATATGTTGATGTTGTCGTTACCATCTTTTTATCATATGGTTTGACCTTCATCGTTACTTTCACAAATGATTCTTTTTTTATCTTATTCAGTAAACTTTCTGATACATGATTTGCCTGTGTATAATAGACTTTATCACCTTCTTGATCTGCCCATTTATCAAACAATGACATCTGTGTGTGTTTGATATAGTCTGATTGATCCTGTTCATCCAGACTGAAGCTGTTATCTCCTGTCAATGCCATGTTATGGATCGTGTTGAGTCCATATATCCCTGACAGGGTCATGGCGATCATCACAAGTGTGATCAATACTTTGTTAGTCCATTTTCTCGATCTTGTATCCAATTCCCCACACCACCTTTAAATATCTTGGATTTTTTGCATCTATTTCTATTTTCTCGCGGATACGACGGATGTGGACCATAACGGTATTCTCTGTTGCATAGGCTTCTTCGTTCCATACGCGTTCGTAGATCTCATCTGCTGAAAATACTCTGCCCAGGTTGTTCATCAGAAGGCTTACGATCTTGTATTCGGTTGCAGTCAGTTTCACCGGCTCTCCGTCTACCAGCATTCTTTTTCCTTTCATGTCAAGGATCAATCCGCCATTGACGATCTGTTCCTTATTGCTTTCTGCGGCGTTCATTCCTCCAAACTGCATGTATCTTCGCAGCTGGGATTTCACTCTCGCTACTAGTTCATCTGGGCGGAACGGTTTGCTGATATAGTCATCGGCTCCCATGGACAGTCCTAAGATCTTATCGCTTTCTTCTGTCTTGGCTGAAAGAATGATGATCGGAATATTCTTGCTTTCCCTGATTCTCATCGTTGCGGATAGTCCGTCCATCTTCGGCATCATGACATCTATGATCAGAAGCTGGACTTCTTGTTCCATCAGGACATCCATGGCTTCCAGACCATCATATGCCGTTATGATTTCATAGTCTTCCATTTCCAGACGTTTCTTGATCGCTCCTACGATCTCTTTGTCGTCGTCAACGACCAGAATCTTTGGCTGGTTCATACTTTTCCTCCTCGTATCTTTGATGGTTTTAGTGTATCAGATGGTTCTTTCGTTTCTGCGGATATAATTCTTACGAATTTCTTAATATGACTTCCTTAATTATAGTAACTTCCAGAGTAATTATCAATATCCTGTCCAGTGACCGTAGGAGCACACCTGCATTTAATGAATGGCAAGATATTGATAATTATTCTCATTTGCAGTTATTGTTCACTAACCTTTCGTGTGGTATCATATTTTTCAACAGTTAGAGTTTTCTAACTACATACACGCTATTATTTTATATTACAGAAAACGGAGGAAAAACTATATGCGTAAAAGATTAATCGGGAAAGCCTTTGCTATCGCTATGAGTGGTGCAATGGTTTTAACTGCGACTCCTGTGACAGCTAATATCTTTAATGTTGCTCACATTGTTAAGGCTGCTGATGAACAGTCTGATGAATATGTTTATTGCTATGTTGGTCTTACTTGGGCTGAGTATTGGGCGAATGAAGGGGTTTATAATGCTAATAATACTTCAAGCTCTGATGTAGAAGATTCTCATTATGAAAAAGATAAAGGTGGATACGACGTTGTTACTCGTGCAACCACAAATCACGGACTTCACAGAGGAAGTTTCCAAGGAAATGCAGTCATTGAAGCAAAAGCTTCTGATGGTACTACAAAAGAATTTTCTGTTTCTCACTGGAGTAAAGATGGTAAAAAATTCTATCAATCATCCACAGATGCTACAGGTGTAAGCTATGCTAAGGGAACTATTACTGATACTGATGGTACGCAATATAAATTAACTTCTTATGAAGTAAAAGGTACAAAATATGTTCCTGTTAAAGTAAAAACTACAGATTTAGATGCATTAAAAGCAAACCACACTGTTGTTGAAAATGGTGGAACTCTTGTTGGTGGTTATGGTGAAAACCAATTAAAATCTTACCAAAAAACTGCAAATGTTACAGCTAACACTTACGGTTTAAAAACTGCTACAAAACAGGAAGATGGTTCATTTATTTTTTCTGCAAGAAGTAACGAAGGAACAGAATCCGGTGTTAAAGATGAGGCATTAAAAGAAGCAACCGGTGTGACTCCAAACTTACGTTCTGGAGACGCTGTTGGTTCTTATGGTGAGACTTTACGTCTCGACCTAAATGGAGATTACGGTGATCTTGGTGCTAATCTTCAGTCTGTAAAATGGACTTTCTATGGAGATGACAGTACTTATACAACTCCAGTAAAAACTTATGGTACAAAATTTGCTGCTGATAACTGGATGCATAAATCAATGGGAATTCAGCTTGGTTTAACAGAATCTGCTCGTTTTGATCTTTCTGGAAATGCAGCAGTAGGATACTGGAGTGTTACTGTTTCCGCTTTAGGTTATAAAGATTATACATATAAATTCCATGCAGACAAAGAAAACATCGCTCAGCACGTTGTAATTGCTTCTGATAGTGATGAAGTAAAAGCTTTACAATCTACAATAAAAACTGCTGATTCTTATCTTGAAAAAGAAACTGAATACTGTGCTAAGCCATATTCTGATTTTAAAACAGAATATAAAGAAGCTCAGGATGCTTTAAAACATGACACATTATATAAAGCTAATATCCTTGAAGCAAATACTCACCTTTCCAATGCTATTGAATCATTAACAAAACCTGAATATAAAGAAGTTGTAAAAGCTGCAACTTTAGAAAAAGATGGTTCCATTGATGATACATGTGTAAATTGCGGTGATGTTAGAAAATCTACTCCAATCGCTAAAATTGCATCTATCGATTTAGATAAAACTTCTTTCACAGAAAATGGACAGGCTCAGAAACCTTCTGTTACTGTAAAAGATAGTACTGGTGCTGTAATTTCTGCTGATAATTATACAGTTTCTTATTCTGACGCTAACAGCACAAAAGCTGGAACTTACAAAGTAACAGTTAAATTTAATGGAAAGAAATATGCTGGTACAAAAGAATTATCTTATACAATTTCAGCTAAACCAGCAGCTACAACTACTGTAACAAACGCAGCAACTGTGAAAGCTCCTGCGAAGACAACTGTGAAATTAAGCAAAGCTAAGAAGACTTCTATCAAAGTATCTTGGAAGAAAGTTTCCGGAGTTGCTGCTTACCAGATTCAGTACAGCACATCTAAGAACTTTAAGAAAGCAAAAACAGTCAAAGTTTCTGCGAAATCTGCTTCTAAAGTCTTAAAGAAGCTGAAAAAGAATAAAAAATATTATGTAAGAGTTCGAAGCTACAAAGTAACAAAAGTAAACAACAAATCTAAGAATGTTTACTCTGCTTGGTCTGCTAAAAAAGCTTTAAAAACTAAAAAGAAATAATTTCTCTTAAATAATATCAATTACATCTCAATCTTAATATTATTAAATAAAATGGGAGTATCCCAAAGTTTGTGTAAACCTTCAAACTGATGTAAGATAATATTACTCAGTTTGGAGGTTTTTTTATGGGAAGAAGAAAAGGAGACACACCACAAAAAGCAGCATTAAGACAATTAATGCAAGGATATTTAAAGGACAATGATATCAGTGTAAAAAATGGAACAGATGTTAATGCAATCATGCGTGATATGATGTCAGTGATCCTTGAAGGTGCTCTGGATGAAGAACTTAATGAGGAACTAGGCTATTCCAGATATGATTATCGTAATAAAGATACCAATAACAGTCGCAATGGTCATTCTGGGAAAACCATGCATACCAGTTATGGGGATATGGAAATCGCTGTTCCTCGTGATCGTAATGGCGAATATGAACCCAGATTAATCAAAAAATATCAGAATACTGTTACCCAGGACATGGAGGAAAAGATTCTCTCCATGTATGCAAAAGGCATGACGACCGGAGATATTGAATCTCACATGAAAGAACTCTACGACATTGATATATCAGACAGTACGATCAGCAGGATTACAGATAAGATCCTTCCGATCGTAAAAGAATGGCAGGAAAGACCTTTGGAAGAAGTCTATGCAGTTGTTTATATGGATGCAATCCACTATCATGTGCGAAGTGAAGGCCGAATTGTAAAACGTGCTGTTTATATCGCTCTTGGGGTCAACATGGATGGTAAAAAAGAAGTCCTTGGAATGTATGTGGGTGATAATGAAAGTGCTAAATTTTGGCTTTCTATCATCAATGGGCTGAAAAATCGTGGCGTTGAAGATATTCTGATCACATGTGTGGATGGACTGACAGGATTTCCACAGGCAATCGAAGCTGTATTTCCACAGACAGAGATACAACAGTGCATCATTCATCAGATACGAAATACCACAAGATATGTATCTTATAAAGACAATCGAAAAGTAATGGCTGATCTAAAGGCAGTCTATGCTGCACCAACGGAAGAGATCGCTTTAGAAAATCTTGAAGATTTCGGAGAAAAGTGGAACTCAAAATATCCAAAAATCTATAAATCATGGAGCGAACGCTGGGCAACACTGGCTACTTATTTTAAATATCCAGAACAGGTTAGAAAACTTATTTATACAACAAATGCCATCGAAGGATTCAATCGTCAGTTGCGAAAAGTGACAAAAAGCAAAACTGTATTTCCAACTGATGACAGCTTATTAAAAATGCTTTATTTGGCAACGATGGACATCACAAAAAAATGGACTGGTCGCAGAAGAGACTGGAGCCAGATCCGTGCACAATTAGATATATTTTTTGAAGAACGATTAGAAAAATATATGTATTAAAAATCTGTGTTTTTAGACAGGTTTATTTGACATGCCTAAAATCTTTTGTATAATGCAGATAAGGGCTATGAGTCAAAATTTGACTCATAACCCTCATAACTATTGATTAATCTTATATCAGTTTTTTGTGTTTACACAAAACTTGAAACAGTCTC
>ENA-OXDW01000108-OXDW01000108.1-human-gut-metagenome-genome-assembly--contig:-NODE-108-length-29459-cov-18.7659_pt1 | contig 29459 bp, 18 predicted proteins | sample MGYA00249349_ERZ652231 | MGnify/ENA primary metagenome ERZ652231 (study PRJEB26925, sample SAMN05826510) | human gut metagenome | biome: ENVO:2100002; feature: ENVO:00000062; material: ENVO:00002003... | reverse complement strand
GCTCAGGAGTCTCGTGGGCTCGGAGATGTGTATAAGAGACAGATTATATAGAAAGGAAATATTACAGATGAAAGAAAAAGATATTCAAAGAATTAATGAATTATACAATCTGGATAAATCCATTGGGTTAACACCAGAACAGAAAGAAGAACAGAGAAAGTTAAGACATGAATACATCCAGTCTGTTCGTGCAAACTTAAGAGCGCAGCTTAATAATGTAAGTATCAAAAATGAAGATGGATCGATTACTCCATTAAAACCAAAAGGATTAAACTAGAGCAGATTAGATAGAACATATTGATGATAGATGCAAACCGCACCGAAAAGGAGGCATTCATAATGTTGGAACAACTAGGAAAACAGGCAAAAGAAGCATCGATAATTCTTGGAAAAGCAGGGATTGAAGATAAGAATGAAGTATTAAGAGAAGCAGCCAAATGTCTGGTACAGAATCAGGAATATATCTTAAGTGAGAATTATAAAGATGTAGAGAATGCAAAAAGCAATGATATGAGCGAGGCGTTGATCGATCGTTTATCCCTGAATCCTGACCGTATCGAAGCAATGGCAGAAGGACTTCGTCAGGTAGCTGAACTACATGATCCAATTGGTTCTGTAGAACATATGCAGAAAACACCGAATGGACTTTTGATCGGTAAGAAAACAGTACCATTAGGAGTTGTCGGTATCATCTACGAATCAAGACCAAACGTAACAGCAGATGCATTTGCACTATGTTTTAAGACAGGAAATGCATGCCTTCTTCGTGGTGGAAGTGATGCGATCAATTCAAATCTTGCGATCACAAATGTGATCCAGAGTGCACTAGAATTCTGCAATATGCCAAAATACAGCATTCAGCTGCTGACAGATACAAGCCGTGAGACAGCTACAAAGATGATGCAGTTAAATGAATACTTAGATGTTCTGATCCCAAGAGGTGGTGCAGGACTCATTCAGAGTGTTGTAAAGAATTCTACAGTGCCAGTGATCGAGACAGGGACAGGAAATTGTCATGTATACGTAGATGAATTTGCCCAGAAAGACATGGCAGTTAACATCATCATCAATGCAAAGACACAGAGGCTTGGAACATGCAATACATGTGAGTCTCTAGTATTACATAAAAATATCATAGAAAGCCATGGTCCAGCGATCATTGAAGCTTTATTAGCCAAAGGTGTGCAAGTACGTGGAGATGAGAGGGTTTGTGCTTTAAATGACCAGGTCATTCCTGCAACAGAAGAAGACTGGGGAACAGAATACTTAGATTCTATCATTTCTGTGAAAACTGTCGACAGCTTTGACGAAGCAGTGGAACATATCAATCATTACAATACGGGGCATTCGGAAGCGATCGTCACAGATTCTTACCAGAATGCACAGGAATTCTTAAATCAGATCGATGCAGCAGCTGTTTATGTTAATGCATCCACAAGATTTACTGATGGATTTGAATTTGGATTTGGAGCAGAGATCGGAATCAGTACCCAGAAGATTCATGCCAGAGGACCAATGGGATTAGATGCACTGACAACCAGCAAATTTATTATTTATGGAAATGGACAGATCCGTAAATGATAGAATATAAAAGCCAGAATTGTCAAATCATTTCAGAATCTTAAGAAAATCTGAAGAAAAACATAGAATTTTGTATGCAAATGCAAAGTTCAAATATTTCCTTGATTTTTAAATGATGGAAACCCGCATAAAATAAAGGAAAACTGCAATAAAGTAAAATTATAATTTTAGACAAAACACTTAGTTACACCAAATTTACACCAAATTATAAAAATAAGCATTTAAGAATATAATTGGAACAAATAACAAATTAATTATGGAGTTTTAATGCTATAGATTCTCTTAACCACAGGTTTATTATAATCTGTGGTTTTTCTTTTATAACCTTTACACCAAACACACGTTCGTGTTATAATACTCAAGAGGTGAAATAAAATGTATAATACAACAAACATTCCAGAAGCTACTAAGAGAGTAAACATCTCAGGAGACACACCACCAGACATTTGGATGTCTATGTTAGATTCTTATGGTAAGCTTCAAAAATTCCACATCAGAGAATTACTTCTACAAGGCACTAGAAAAGAAACCAACTCAGCAAGGCAAGAACGTGAAGTAGAATATTACAAAAGCAGAATAGAAGTGTTAGAACGATTCAACATCTCTACTAAGACAAAGATACTAAAATACATCCCATCATCTGGTACATGGTATATTTGCGGAGAATATGCAGACTTATTACGATCACAGAGTTACTTGAACAGATAAGGAGATACACAATGAGAATATACGAATATAACGAAAGCACTCAGACGCTTAATACAGAGTGCGGATTGTTCCACATAGGTGACACAGTACAACTTACAGAAATCGACTCTCAGACGCCTGTGAAAACAGTCTTATATGGAGCTAGAATTGATTCTACAGAATATATCCTTTCATTCTTTGACGAGAAGTGTGGGCTTCCTTTATACTTGTCTGAGCATGAAATAGATGATATGTGTAGAGTAGAAAAATCGTAAAAAATAGGGTACACCAGAAATTGATCTGATGTACCCTTAATTTTTTATTCTTATTGTAATAAATTCCCTTGCAACAAATGATGAACACATTCTGGAATCTCTTTGTTTTCATTCTTTACCAGAAGAGTTGTATACTTTCCAAGGCTTGCGTCTTTTTGAAAAATGAAGTCAACTTCTCCATAATCATCACCATTTTTCGTTGAATTTCTTCCTGCTCGTAACGACATTGGCAAGAAGTATTCATTAATTTTTTCTCCATTAGAATCTCTGTTCTCTGTTAAGCACAAAGTAAACTCTAAGTTCGATATGCCAACTTTATAAACAACACTGGCTGTTTCCATATTCCTAAGAATACGAACCTTCGTGTTTGTTAATTCATATAATCTTTTGAGACATGATAGTTTCTTTTTAGAGACTTCAAAAGGATGTCTTGGAGAGAAATAAAACTGTTGTGTAGTTAATGTTTTTTCTCTGGCATTTTTATAAAATTTTTTTGCAAACAATCTAGTTTCTACGCCAGCAAGATGCAAAAATCTATTGACTGGGAACATCACTTCAAAATATTCATTTCCATATACATATAAAAATGCTTGGCCAGCTAGGTATTGTTCATACATGGACGCTGCCTCTATAATATCTTGTCGTATTTTATTTTTCTTTTGTGTTTTTGATGCCATATTTACCTCATACGTAAAAAAGAGTGGGACAGAAGCCACACTCTTCGATAATTCTTTATTAGAGTTTTCTGCTGGTTGTCAGCCGTGATATCCAGTTAAAATATCTTTTCGTTGCAGAAATCCTTAAGTCCCCTGCATGGACTACGACTTTACTCCTAGTCGCAAGACGTGATATCCAGTTAAAATATCTTTTCGTTGTGGAAAATTACCCTGCTCCACTTGCAGCACAACTTTTAACGATGCTCTTTCATCGAGAATATTACTATTCCTACTTTCATTATACACAAATTCAAAACAAATACAACACTTTTTGATAAAAAAATAGAGGCAGAGCCTAGTTTATTCTGCTCATATTTACCCTCTCCGCAGCAGAGAGTAACAATTCTTTATCGCTGACAAAGAAAACTAATAAAGAAAATACCGACTAATTGCCAAATTAATCATAACTGTTTCTTGTGTCTTTTCATATCCCTTAGCATTTCTTTGTATAAGACAGTTTAATCCAACCATCTTTAGTTTTACCCCAACCATTCTTAACAGCTTTGATTGTAACTGTTGTGCCTTTCTTATAAGCGTCTCTGACAATAGCAGCCGTTGTAGATGGAGACTTACGTACATTAAGAGCAGAAGCAGTTACTTTTACTTTGTATGATTTAAACTTAGAAGATGCTTTTGGTTTTACTACTGTAGAACCAGAAATGTCTGCTTTGAATTTAGCCCACTGTTTATTATTTTTTCCACACCAAGGTTCTGGGCACCGTTTTCCATTTGTGTCCCAATGACGAATAACATGACTAGCAGGGATATTATATTTTTTCATTAGTTTTTTTGTTAATGCAACAGCATTATTATATGTCTTTTTAGAAACGCCATTAGCTACACCTGCCATTTCAATACTCAGACTGTTTGCGTTTGTGCAGTTTTTATAATATTTTCCTGCCCCATTTGCTTGAGTGAAGAAACCTCCAACCGCCCATGCTATTCTGTTAACAGGAACAGATTTCCATACAATATCTTCATCATCAATAAAATAATGTGCGCCAGCAGATCTAGTGTTACCAGTAGCAAAATAATCTGCGTTATTCTTTGCACTATCTTTCTCCCCACCTGTGAAATGGATTACAATAAACTTAATAGAACTCGTGCTACGTTTACTTCCGTAGCTCACGCTCTTTGCCGTTCTTGTTTTAAATTTTAATGCCATAAATATCAGGCTCCTTTCTTTTATCTAAAAAGAGCAGTCACCATAACAGCAACTGCTCAATAACTAATTATTCAATAACTAATTCATCACTTAGCAAATTATCCAACAATGTCGTCAGACTCTTTACCCTCTGCGACATCGTCTAATTCTTTCTCAAATAAATCTTTATCAACTTTTACAATTACGTCTTTATCTGCAACCTTTTCCATGATCTGATCAATTTCATCGGCAGTTAATCTACCATCACGTAATGCGTAAGCAATCTTATCTCCTGTTTGTGCAAACCAAGTAAAGCTATGATTCTTCCAGTTGCCATAAGCAGAAGTACCAAATACAAATACCCAACCTACAATCTGGTTAATCACATCTTCATGTACGTCAATCACAGGTTTACCTGCCGCAGTTAATCCCATATTGATCCACGCTAACACCTGTAAAATCAAGCTCACAACAGTATGTGGTTTAACTTCACTCCAATTAATACTTGCCAAAAATTCTTTAAATTTGTTCATAATGCAATCCTCCTTTGCAATAAAAAAGACCTACAAGAATGACTCTTCATCCTTAATAGGCAATGCTTTAATTTCTTTGTACATTTTTTCTCCAACGCCATTTTGATGTAATTGGTCATGGTATACCTTATAAATAGCATTGATGTTTTCAAGCCCCGTAGGGGAAATACAACCTTTTTGCTTGTAATACCTGTGGGCTTGTTTGATTCTGTCTCTTAACATTGCAGCAACACCTTCAGATAAAGCAACGTCTATTACGCACGCATCATCTAATTTTTTAGCCAGTTCAGCTGTATGTGCAAATAGTCGTTCCATGCCTACCTTTTGGTCTGTTAATAATGCGGCTTGCTCTCTCATCATGTCTTTGATAACTTGAATATCCTTATTCTGATTGCTCAAAATCTGTGTTAGTTTCTCCAAAGTTTCTGTATGCTTATCGATCATTAAGCGTTGTTGTTCAATCACTTCTTTTTGATGTTTCTTTTCTAATGAGGCTCGTGTTTCAAACCCAAACTTTTCGTTTAATTTGGAAGTGACATCAAAAATTTTATCTGCAAACAAAAGAACCGCAAAGACAAACACTGTCAATGCAGCCCCATGTTGAGATAAAAAATTAATTATAATATTCCAATTTTCTATCATGTAATTACCTCGATTATTTTATAAAAATCACTCCTTTAAGTCTTTACCAAACATATTCTGGTTTTTCTTCTCCAAATAATAAATATCTCAACCAATCATCTGTAACAATACACACTGCACTCAGTAAAATCCATAAAATTGTATAAGGTAAGCAAATCTGCCCACACAGATTAAAAGGCATTTGAGAGTAATCCCAAATGCCTAAACCTAACCATAAATTTAAAATACAACCTGCTATGAATTCCATTACAGTAACAATCAATCCTCCGAGAATCATTTGTTTACGAAAGGGCATAAGATGGTAGAAGAAGCGACTGTTATTGATCAGCCCAATAAGAATAAAGCAACTACCACCTAACACTCCCATTGTCCAATGTGTATATCCTCGCCAGATGATTTCAATTCCACAATAAGCAAATGCTCCAATAAGGAATAAGATAAGATATTTACATGATTTCTTTACATGCAACATTTATTCACCTTCTTTTTGATCTTCGTTCTCACTTTCATCTTTACAAATAAGCTGTAAAATCATGATGTCTCCCTCAAGAATTCCTTGACAATTCTCAATAACATCACAAACTTCGCTAAAAGTCATTCTCATCTTATGGAACTCAACCCCTGAGTTTTCCATGCTTAAAGGATTAAACTCTGCTAAGAATTTCTGTCCGTTCTCTGTGCTATTGATCTGGGCATCAGTAGTGATATCATATTTCTGTAAGAGTTTGCGTTTTTCTTCAAAATATTCCTTCAGCTCTTCTTGAATCTTTCTAATATTCTTGGCAAGCCCAGCACTTAAAGTACATGGTACTAATTCACTGTTTTTCATAAGGAATGCATAAATTGTATTTAACTGTCCTAAGATCATATCTGCCTGCATATTTGTCATTTCCATATTAATTTTCTCCTTTTCTCTGTTAAACTAATTATTCTTCAGTCGTAACTGAATCTTTTCCTGTTTCATCTGTCTTATCAGTCGTAGTTGAATCTTTTCCATCTGAAGGAGTAGTAGGTTCTGTTGACTGCACAGGAATTACTTCATACTTAATTTCAATCTTGTCCAATTCTTCTCTGCTAGTAGAACTGAAAATTTGCGCTTTTGTTACATTCATCTGTTGGAAATAAGGATAGATAAATGCTTTGATCATTGCTGTTAATTGCACAAATTCCTCAGCAGTGAATGTTTCACACGCACTCTTCTTACTATGCCATTCAAGAGTTACTTGCTGACCAGCAGTAGTAAGAGTTTGATATTGCATAAAGTTCAGAGCCATTTCATTCTGATCTTCTTCAGATACTCCATAAGGCTTACCATTGAATTCTACACTCTGACTTGCTAAGAACTCAGCGAGAGCAGCTTTGTTTTTCTCCTGTAAATAGTTCTTGTACTCGTCAAGAGTCAAGGTATTAATATCAACAACCTGATTGACTTTTTCATCAAGTCGCTGTACCTGTTCTACAATATTTGCTCTTGTAAGAGATACGATCAGCGCATCTTCCCATTCTCCATTTGTGTTGTTATATAATCCTTGCTGTAAAGAGATTTCTTTATAATTGTTAAAACATGTATAGGTTGCAATCTGCACATCATCTCTGTAGATGTCTAATGTTTTAAAATTTGTAAATGCTGATTTAACCGTTTTTAGATCATCTGTGCAAACGACAAGTTTACATTCCATGTCAAAAGTCATGCTATTAAACTGCATAAGATTAAATACTTTGTCGTCAGAGCTATCTAATTTAACTGTGTATACCATATGTATTTCACCTTTCTTTCTGTTTTTGAGCATACAAAAAGAGCAGTTCGAAAACTGCTCTATGTACGATCAAATTTATGTTTTATTTAGTTGTTTTTATCCGTTCTTAAAGTCCAAGCTTTGCTTCGATTGCTTGTAATCGAACTTCTAGGTCGGCTTTTTCTTGTTTGACTTTGGTAAGTTCTCTTCGTGTCTTTTGAATCATATGGGTATTTAATGCAATAAATTCTGTATAAGAAACACCATATTCCGTTTCAATATCGACCTCAACATCTTTGCCAAAACGCTTTTCAATATCTTCCTGTACAAGAGGTCTATGTGTTACTACAGCAAATTTATCAGCATCATAACCCTCGGATTCTAAGACGTCTTCTGTTTTATGAGCACCAAATCCAAAATGAGTTTTCTTACCATCATAATCTCCAATGTAATTGAACCCTATAGGATTTAGATTCATATAGAAATTTTCATATTGATCAAGAGTAGTAAAGTTTTCTTTAAGATTTTCGTCTGAAGTAGAAATGCTGTGTGATGCCCAGATAGACGAACCATAAAGTCGCAATTGTTGACTATCATCACCGACACATACACCTCCCCACGATGTTCCACGTGCAATTTGGTACCCATGCGCCCAATAAAAAGATTCGCTATCAGCACCAATGACAACTGCACCAGAACTATGCACTTCTGAGCAATAAAGCCAACCGTCCGCTACAAAATCTGTTGCATACAAATTTCGATAGCATTTGACTCCTTCTGAAACTGACATTAAATAATAGTCCCCATCAATACCAAATTTAAATCCAGTTGAATAAATTTCAACATTATTTGACGTACCTTGTATTCCTATATGTCCGTTTATTATAGAGACAGTATCTCCTTCATCTCCTAAATTTCCAGTTTCGATACTTCCTCTTATGGCGGCATTTTCTGCCCACAAAACTCCATCATACCCAACTCTAAAAGGAGCAGAATTGCTATCTTCAGCACCAGCCCAGAAAGCCTGATTTCCACCAATACCAGATGCATTACTTCCGCTGTTTGTCATCAGATATGTTGACGTAATATCATAGCGACCAATCTTACCATTCGTAGCAGTAATTGTTCCCGTAATATCTGCATCTGTGGCAGTTAATTTACCAGTGTGACCAACCTTAAATACGGCACTATTTCCGTTATCATTGCTTGTTGCACCCGCCCAGAAAGCATAAGCACTTCCGTACTTACCAATACCTGTATATTTACCAGATCCTGTCGTATACATCTTATTGCTAATTATAGTCCATCCCGCAATACTACCATTCGTAGCTGTAATCTCACCACTCAGGTTCGCATTCTTGGCAATCAAATTACCATTTGCATCCCAACTCAAATTAGGACTTGTAAAGCTACCATCCTTCAGATTCAAAAATGACCCTTGTGTACCACCAGAAGAGATGTAGTTGCGAGATTTAATAGCATCTGTTGCGATTTTGTCGGCTGTGATGGAACCAGCCAAAATTTGATTACCAGTAATAGTATCGGTTTTAATACTTCCACCATCTATGATAGTTTCTTTATCGAGTATGTAAGTACCAGGTTCATTTGAAATAGAATCAACCTCTTCCAACATAATGCAGTCTACCCATACATTAAAAGTTTTAGGCGCACTAGAACTGCTTGGTCTCCCCCAGATAAGAGGAACTACAGACCAGTATAATCCAGTTGCATTATCTGCGACTTTAATTGCACAAACAGCTCGTTGCCAATTCGTATTTAAATCAACATAAGTGGAACTTCCTGGTAATCTTCTCGGATCAATGTTAGATAGATAAAGTCCATCTGTTTTAGTGTCTGGGGTATCATGCCCCTGAATATCTATCATGAACATTCCTGTAGTAGAATCTGATTTTACATAACAAGAAAGTATGTATTGTTTGCCTGCTTGGATTTTTACACAACCGTAATTATTTGTAGAACTTCCTAAATACAATGGTGTTGTACTTGAGTTTAAATTTGCAGTAGTATAACTAATTTTAAGAGACTTATCTCCATCATAAGATACTGAACTATCAATACCAACAGAAGTTACTCCGTTATCTTTTGCGTACCATATGGCATCTTCTTGTGAGGCAACATTTTCAAAACTAGAGTAATCTAAATTATACAGATTCTTTCTACCATCTCCTTTGGCAGTATTCATAAAGCTTACAACACCGTCAAGATTAATGTTTGCTGATACAAGATTCATTAATCTATCAGTAATTTCGAAATTACTTGAACTTGTACCGCTTTTGACAATCCAACTGAATTTATTAGCGGTCTGATTAGCAATAGTTTCGGCATTTACGATCTTTCCATTTACATCTTCAGGCGCAAGCGTGAAAGGTGTAGCAGAAGTACCACGTTCGATTTTTAAGCAGATTTGCGAAATGTTGGAAGGAGTAATGACTGTAGAGCCAGAACCCCAACGAAGAATGATTGCCATGTATTTTGCGTCACCACAGTTGATTATTTTGGGGCTTGTTAGTGATTGCCACTCACTACCACTAGCTGGAACACCAATCGCTTTTTTGTTTACATCAAACAGCACATAATAGAAATTCAATTCTTCTTTAGATGAATTGGTGGAAGTACCAGCAGAAATAGTGACATTCCCAGACACAGAAAATACATCTTCTGTGCGAAGACGTGTAGCTAGAACTGTTTTAATTGAAGCATATGTCGAATTTGCAACATAGCTTACTGATCCTTGCTCCCAATTACTAGACAAATTACTTACTAAGTTCTGACCATTAATTTCATTGTCTTCAAGAGCTGGAGTGTAATCGGTTGCTTTTGTTCCACGCTCAAGTTTAGGACATGCATAGTAGACCTTGTCATCTCCAGACATAGAAGCTGTTTCTTCGAATCCAATTTCGGTCATATATGTATCAGTTGCCAACATATCTTTTGTAATTGTAAATGTGACAGAATATCTTGTCCAATTTGTACCAACATTAAAAGCCGAACCATTGAACCAATAAGCATTTGCATTCCCTTTGAATCGGTACGAACAATTAATGCTTTTTCCAGATGCGTTATTTGTTTTGGCGTATAGAGAGTATGTCAGTGTATCTCCAACTTTAACCAATCCTCTATCAATAACATGTGATTTGAACAACCATGTCAACCTTCCCCACCGATTTTTAACCGACCATACAGGGCATCCGTTAAATGTTTCGACTTCGTCTGTTAACCAACCAACACCATAATAATCTTTATGTGCTCTAATAGTTTGAGAATACAGCAATAAATTTCTTCCACCAATTTCAAGTCCATTAAAATCATCCTTAGTCACATAAGTTTGACTAACAGTCGTTTTAAATCCATTCATTGTTTGCTTAAAATCACTGTACTCATTCTTAAAACTTGTGAAGTTCTCACCATTGTCACCAATTACGCTTGTGACCTTACTGACTTTCGTACTAATACCCTTAATATCAGTAGTATTCTGGACTAACTGATTTGTAATATGTGACTGTCTAGCAACAGGAGTACCATAGTAACAATTCATGAGTTGACATTCTGAAATGGCAGAAATAGTAGTACCTAATCCAATATATTCACCACCAGATTTTTCATTTAAAACTACCTCAAGACAATTCCAACCTTGGATAAAACTAAGCGTTAATGATTCCCCACTACCAGTATTACATGTATCATCTCCGCCAATTAATTTGCCATTTAAGTACAAATGTGCTCCATCGTCATGCTTAAATGTAATCGCAACACTTTTAGCAGCAGAGAACTTCACAAAAGTAAGAGCGTAGCCAATATAGTTATCTCCGTAAGCCCAGTTTTTCCCAAAATCCGTATCATTAATCAACACACTCTGGCTAGGTGTAAGATTTGTATTCTTAGCAAATACATCCATTGTACTCTTGCCTTGGTATTCACTTGTAAACAAACTCTTAGGATAAATCTCATATCTCCACTTGTTAAGTCCTTCATTCGCTTTGCTAATATCACCTTTGACCAACTTTAAATCTTGCTGATAAGTAGTCTTTTCCACTCTTTGTTCAATGGCTTGCTTGTTGTTATCCACCTTTAAACTTACGTCAGATATCTCTGATTTTGTAGATAAAATCGCTGTTTGGACATCTTCTGGGGCAGGTGTCCAGTCGGTTGCTTTATTGCCTTTTTCAATTTTAAAGTTGAGCAATTGTACGGTATAAGTCGCAGCAGTACCTTTTATTGGTTGTAATATTAAGTGGTGGTTTATATCAATGTCACTTGCTTCAGTAAAAGTTGTTCCAGTAGCAGTAAAATAAGCAGTTATTTGGTGATATTGATCATCGGTAGGAAAACTTACGTCAGCGTGTAAAGTACCAGATTTTATTCCATCAACATATACACTATTGTTAGTATGTCCTTTACCGTTCCATAAATAAAAACTATTCACTGTTCCACTGGTAACTCTCATCTTAAAAGACACTATATAATGTTCATCTTTTTCATAATTAACATATCTATCTATGATAACACCAGAATTTGCCGCAGCAGATTTTCGAGAAAACACTACACTACCGTCTTCAGAAAATGTATCATCATTGAATGTGGCAGAATCATCCCATAAAGCAATACACCCTTTTTTTGCTAAATTCCTACCACCAATCTGAATATCGCTCACATCATAAATCTTAGCAATACTACAAGTATCATAAAAACTATTATCATCTGCAACAGCTCTGAAAGTAACCATAGTAACAGCATCACTGTATAAACTACTATCTTTACTAACAGTCAACACGTTATTGCTGATCGTCAAGCCTTTCTGTCCGCTCACAACATCAACGAAGCTAACTCCACCATCAATAGAATACTGCCATTTACCAAAGCTGATTTCGCCTTGAATAGTAGGTTTGATTGTGATTGTATTCGGTGCAAATGTTTTGCCACCATCTGTAGACTTGAAATATTGAGATGAAGGTGTGATAGAAAGGTTTTTGGCATTTTGACCTTTATCTCCATATACACCAATAACCTTAGGTGTACTAATAGGTTCACTCGTACCATCTGAATATTTAGTCTGATAACAGTTCCATAAATACTTTTTATCCGCAGTGAGTTTTTGAGTTGTAATGTCTGTACTCCAACCAGAAGTAGAAGAAGTTACTCCAGAGGCTTGAGATGTTGCTAGGTAGTATTGAACTGTTTCTACAACGCCTTTTCCTTCGATATCTGATTGAGATGGACTCCAAGGAGTGTCGATATCTCCTTCAACTAGTTTGAGATTTTTGATGATAGAATAACCTACTTTACTTAAAGCATTTCTGCCTAGATATAGAATTTCGTTTGTAGGTGTTGTTTTTAAATCGTTCGTAGTTAAAACTACTGAGATGTGTTGCCACGTTTCATTCCCAATTATATTGTTTACAACGACAGTATTAGTGCAAAAATTACTTACATCTCCTTTACATATAGAGTGACTTATAGCTCCTGATCTGTTTGCTTTAATATCGTAACTTAATGTATATTTTGTAGATGGTTTCAGTTGTTTCAACATCTTAATATCTTTAAATGAAACATAAGACCAATTTGATGTAGATATAGCCTCAGTACAAATTAGTTTTACAGCATCGATATTATCTTCTGTAATAAAATCTTCAACAGAATATTTTCCGCCAGAAGACTCTGTTCCCCAATGTTTTTTACCACAATTTGTTTCACTTAACATATTCCAAGCAAAACTATTCCCATCATTACCCTTAACACCTTGAGGTCCTTGTTTCCCACAACTCCAAGAAAACTGTTTCTTAACAGTCTGCCCATCAAGCGTAATAGGAATCTCAATTACTCCTGCATCGGCACCGATAGTAGTACCAGCACTCACACTAAATGTAACTCTTTTACTGTTTTTACTGACAGTAATCCCACTACTAGAAGTGATATTCCCGATTGTGTAATCAGTCCGCTCCTGACTACCACGAATAACAATAATGTCTGTATAGTAACTTTGTGCGGAAGTTACTTTTCTATTTGAATCTGTGGCAAATTGCTGTGCTTCGTTTGTTAACATGACTGTAAATGGTTCTGTCATATTAGCAACAGTAATCTCACCATAGCCTAAAGTTTTACCCATTCAAATATTTCCTCCTTAACGATAATTAGGCGTACATTAAAAAAGACAATAATGTACGCCCTGACATTATTGCCTATTCACTATCATCAACGACTTCACAGCCGAAAATCATTTTCCCATTTACAACAGATGAATCTAAGAAAATTGCTTTTCCAGATGCATAATTAGAAGCTGTGTCTAATTCAACCCCTTTTTTATCTCTTCGAGTCCAATTGTAAGTATATTTTGGAAGATCGTTGCCAGTAGCTGCTGACCAAGCCGTTCCATTATATTTCATTAAAGTAACTGTTTTAGCAGAAGCATCTACCTTATAATAAAAATCCCCGCTCGCAGGCTTTGTAGGAGCAGAAGTAGAGAATGTTGTAGATTTCAATGTATCAATTTCTTTTCCGTTTCTTGTAACGATTACATATAAAGCACCTGCACCCTGTCCATTAATCAATTGATCTCCTAAAGAACTCAGCACATTAATTGAACATGGATCACTCTGGTCAATAACACTAACATACGCAGAATATGTTTTACCGCCATAAACAGCATTACATCTGAACGAAGCAACAGAATCTACCATACTAGGCGTTACTGTTAAGCTTGCAGACGTAGCACTTGCGATATTCTGATAAGCTCCGCTAACATATTTACTCCATTGATATGTAACACCAGAAGTGACAGTGGTTGTACCATTTGTTAATGTCGTTTGTAATAAAACCGTGTTCTCGCCATTGATGATATGATTTCCATTAGGTGCATAAGCTTGGAATAATATAGCATTTACGCCATTTGTGGCTTTCGTATTTTTGCTCCAATTAAATTTGTGCGTAGATGTTAATCCTGCTGCAACTATAGAAATAGTAATATCTCCACTCATGGCACTTGCTAAAGAAGCTCCATTCGCAACAGTTAAGATAATTGATCCTTCAGCAGAAGCAGTTGCATCTGTATTGGATTTTACAGTTATTCCACTTGGTAATGTCCCTACAGTAGCTTTACCTGCGATTCTTGTCGTTCCTTTATAGCAAGAATAAGGAATTGTGATATCTTTTGCAGCACTAGCAGTCCCATTAGAATTACAAGGAATTACTTCACTATAATTTCCAAGAACTGTACTTACAGCAGAAGTACCGTTTGTACCATTTGTACCATTTTTACCATCAGCAATAATTGTTACGGTCTGAGTATCCAATAATGTAGTTGTACCACCAGAAGCATACAATTCTGCTTTGATTGTCTTAATACTCGTGCTAGAAGGTGTATAGTTTACACTGCTTTGATCAGAACTTGATGTGTATTTAACTGTATATGTATTTCCATCTGTGCTTTCAGAGATTTTAAATCTACCAGAATAGGCTGTTGCAGATGTAGTATTTCCAACTCTTTTAGTAGCACTGAACTTAGCCTGTGCTGGACTAAGCACATTAGAAGCATTTAGTTTAAGAACATTACTTTCAGCTGTTACCTGATAAATAGTTGCATCACTACCAGATCTGTCTTTATTTAAAGAAAATCTTTTTGTAATATTTGCCTGACCTGATTTAGTACATACAAATTCAACATAACCAGAATCAACAGTAATTCCTGTAACAGTATATTTTCTTGTGTCTCCATCCCATGTACCTGTGATACCATTGCTTGGAGTAGCTTCGATAGTCCAGTTGGCTGAGTCATCAACCCCACCTTTGTAGATAGTAATTGTAGTATCAGCACCTGTAAGAGATGAACTATATAATCCACCATTGGCGTTACAAGGCACAGATTGTGTATCATTACTTAATACACAACTATAAACATCCTTACCTGCCGCTCCGTCCCTTAACTTAACAATCTGATGAATATCATAAACATTATCATCATTTGTAAGTAATTTAATAACTGCCACATCATTTACAAACACTGCATCATTGTGATTTACAGTAAGAGTAGTAGTTGTGCCAGCGCTAGGATAGGCAGCGAATGTTCCATCAGATTTCTTATACTGCCACTGTTTTACAGAAGTATTTGTTAACACAGCAGTTAATGTAATAGAAGAAGCAGAAGTAATTGCTCCATCTCCATTGTATTTAAATGTTGTATCTCCAGTAATGCTACAGTCGGATAATTCAGTAGCTTGTTTCACCAGAGTAAAGGACATCTGACATCTTGTTTCTGCTTTAATTTGTGTGTCTGGATCGGTATAAGCGATACTACAAATATAAGTGATCATTTCTGAACTATTCGGTACTAACATACTTTTGCTAACACTTAACACTCCACTAGATACATTTTCTCCTGTGACAATATTTGTAGATGCTGCTGATCCAACCTTTCTCTGCCAAGTAATGCTTAGCCCAGTCTGAGTTAATGACACCTGTTTATTATCAATAAAAATGACTGGCGTAAGTACCAATTTACTTGCTGACCAGTCAGGGTTATATTTTGTAGTTGTATTGGGATCGTATGATACAAAATTTGGTTGGTTCGATGTCACATATGCTTGTATCTGCTTCCCATCTGTTAGGTCTGTAATTGTAATCTCGCCATAGGCAAGCACTTTTCCCATATAATTTTCCTCCTTAATTTAAAGTAGTTGCCAATGTTTCTCCATCAACAACAAAAGAGCAACCAAAAGTCGCTCCATTCATAATATCTTGTCTATTTACAACAACACTTTTCATACCAGAGTGCTGTTCATTCCAATAAGTATCTCCATCTAAATCAGATGATTTTCTACACCATTCAAAGTGATTTTCTGACCATTCGTTTGTTACATCTGTACCATTTTTTGTCAATGTGATACTCAATGTAGATGTTCCGTCCACACCAAGCCTTGCTCCTGTAGAAGAAGTAAGAATGATATTATAACCCATCTCATTCATTTGAGAATCGAAATCATCAAGTGTACTATTCACACTTTCCTTAAAGGTCGTATACTCTACTCCCCACAAACCGCCTTTGCCATCATAAATCTGTGTAATATCAACACCACCTTGCTCATTCGCCTCAACGATAGGAAAGTTCAGCTTATCTTTAGAAACAGACTTATCTCCAAGCATATTATTCACAATCAATCCATCAGCAATCGCATCCTTAGTAATGCCTTGACTTGTCATAACTGTTACGCCTTTATTGTCTTTGATGATAATGCTTGGATTCTTGTTCGTATCATAACCAATCTGGATGCCTACATTTCCTTCTTTATCTAAGAATTGCATGGCAGACCCGTTCATAATGAAGTTTCCGTTCTCGGATAAGATACGCATTGTATCAGAGATTGTAATATCGCCTGCGGCTAAATCACCGATAGTCATTTTGCCTGCGATACCATTGATGATCCATGCGGAGTCAAACTTTGCGTTTGCTGAGGATAGATTGAATACAATACCTGTTTCTGTGGAAGAAGCACCGATGATTGCAGAATTGATATTAGCAACATCTGTATTTAACTTCTTAATATCGGCAGAATTAGCGGCAATGTATTCTGAGTTAATATACTTGCTAAACAACTCATTAAATTCCGCTTTGTCGCCAGTGATATTCCCGACCTTGATAACCTTGTATTCCAAGTAATCTCCAAGCAATTTATTAATAGTTCCTTGGTCACTCAATACATTCTGCACACTGTTGCTCACTGCATTTCCAAACAAAGAACTATTTGTCATTCGCTGAAGCATATTAGTCATATATTCAACAGAGTCTTTAGAGTCGCCTGTTCCGACAGAAATACTATTTTTCTGCGAAGCAGCAGTATCGTCAAATAGATAAGAGAAATCATCCCTACCTGTTAGACTCGTGATCATGTTAGTATACGTCACACTAATTTCTGAACTTTTTGTGCAGGGATTGTATGCAATTGTCAATAATCTTAACTTAACTGCATAATCATCACGCACACCAACTCGAATAAAGTTACCGACCGTAAACTGATTATGCCAACCTTGTTTATTATCTGAATTTACGTCTGCATATTCATTTAATGAAAGAATGTTATCGAGAGAAGTTTCAATCTGATATTGTGGTTGAGAAGTTTCAGAGATACGTTTTAATCCATCTTGATATAATTCTTCGCAATGCTCGTAAGATGTGATTGCGTCATCAAGAGAAGTAGTAAAGATATTATTGTTTGTATAATCTCCCATACGAACAATGTTCATGACAGCGGTGTATTCTTTATCTGTCAATCCAAATTGCGGATCATTGAGTTCAGAATGAGTATTCATATCTGTCATTACATTGTCATATGGTTTCTTCTGAGTTTCAAGTTCATCGACTTGTGCGTTTAATTCTTTTAATTTATAGAGCAGAGAACCTTCTGTATTTTCATCCCCAAGCCAATTTTTATACTTAATGAAATTCTTATGGAATACATTATAGGTTTTTTCATCCTTTACACCAGCCTTACTAATCTCTTCATCGGTAAGCTGATTCCATTCTTTTTGATATGCAGCAAGAATGTCCATAATCTGTTTCTTGTATTCATCACGTTTACCTTCAAGCTCTTTAATTCCGTATAAATCCCAGTTTGATTCAAATTCATCATTATAGTCAATCTTCTTATCATCGGCTAAATGTAAGTTTTGAATTGCGACCTTGATATTTGGGATGATATAATCACGTAATTCTTGATATGTATAATATCCTTTATTGGTTTCTTTCAACAGAGCAAGGTATTTTTCGTGATCAACCTCGCCAGAAGAAGTAGTCCAAGGCTTGTAAACACGATTTTGAATATCATCTGGCTTATCCCATTTTACATAATTTCCTTTAGAATCTTTCTCATAATCGTCTCTTATGTCGACACTGACTTGAATAGTAGTAAGCATCTGCTCATACATTTTCAGTGTTTTCTCAAGAGTTTCTTGATCCATTGTCTTATATTGAGCAATCTGGATTCCATCATTTGGCACACGATAATAAATTTCATCTATCTTGGCTTGATATTCTGCTGATTTCTTTCCGTTTTCAATATATGTATCATGATTGTCTGTTTGCCATTTCTGCCATGCCTTGACTTTATCAATTGTTTCTTGGGGGAAGTAATTAGTAGTCAAATAGTAGTCAAGATTATAAATCTGGCTTCGACCATAATTGACTCTCGTAATATCCAACTCTTCATCGCCTTGAATTGTTAAGGCATTATACATTGTATCGGTCTGTGGAGACATTTTGAGCATATTAAGTGCGTTACGCCATCCAATGAAGATATTCGTGTCTTTTCCTATGTTTTCTTTAGCATATGCACTTACCGTTCTATTGATTGTGTCGAAATAAAATACGCATTTTACAACATTGGCAACAGTCGTATTAAGGAACGCATAAGCGTTGGTATTATCTGCCTCAAACGAATATTTTTCGTTCTTTATTGCAGGATCGATATAACCTACAGACCATCCTGGTACTCCTGGAGCTTTTTCTAATACCAAATGCATTAGCGATAATTCATGGTTTCTATCATTGCAAAATGTGATATATTCCTTCGCATAACCCATATCGTCTACGTTATTTGTAGCCAACATTTCCATAGAATCGGTTGTACCTTTGTTGAAAGACAAACCTTTCATATCTTTATCTTCAAAGGTTTTTTCATCAGAATATGCTTCACATGCCTTGTATTCATATCTGCCATTATCATTCTGTAAAGCAGGTTCTTGAAGTTGAAAATAATCAAGTCCTTCAAGATAAATTGTCATGTGGTCTTTTAATTTCTCATAGCCAGCAGATTCAATGTATTCGCCATCAACATCTATATATCTGTCTACATTAAAAGTAAGATGGTTAAAATCTTTTAATTGCTGTTCATATTCAACGCTTTTAATCTGTACTCCATTTAAAGCGCAAATAACAGTTCTGTCAGGACGGCATAAATAAATTTTTGCATTGTGTTTAATCATAACAGATCACCGATCCGTTTCTGTGGCACATCGAACTCGATTTTATAAGTACACGCACCTGTAATACTTACAACATTGTATCCATCATGAAGTTTAAGCCATGAAATATTTCCAACATCAGCCCATCCAATATCTTCAAAATTAGTTAGTCCCGTTACTGTACCGTCTGTCACCATGCAATGCTTACAATCAATACACACTGGTAAAGTAGGTCTGCACAGTACCGACATAGAGTTTTCATCACGAACTTCGATTGTTACTGTTTGACTTGTCTGGGAAGTGATCGTTACTTTTGGATAAATCTCATACTCCGTATCATCACTATCTACAAAGATGTTTGTTGAGAATTTATTACTTGTTGCAACTTCGCCAGAAATCTCATAGTGTTTCCATATAAAAGGTGTATCACAAACGAAACTACATTGAACAGCGTCAAGTTGCCCAAGTTTGCATGTGATCATCTTCCATCCGATATTCTGAAAGATTCCCCTGTAAATAACAGTTTCTTTATCATCTGCAATTCCTGTTAATGGTTTTACAAGAGTAGGAGAAGTCAACCACTTATTAATTTTTCTCTGCTCTGAATTTGTAAATCCATGTCCATTTTCTTTTACGAGGTAAAATTCATATGTGCTCTCATCAGAATACATTGCACCATAATGATTTGTCTCCTGACGTAACATTGTTTTTTCACCTTTAACAATCTCTCGTGAAAATCCCGTGATGTCATTTGTCACATCAAACTGCACGACCATCAGAGGTGTATCTAAGATTGTTTTTGTAGATTGTCCATTATATTCAAATGACAACATATATGTAATCTCCTTTCTGTATAAAATTTTGCATAAAAATAGCAGGCAAGAGTGCGTATTTCTACGCACCACTCAACCTGTTTCTTCCTTATTATATAAGGTTTTAAACTGGACGTTTACGACCAACGATTTTAGCCATGTCACGAGTAACTTTCTGAGAAGTATATTTATAGGATTCATTAACGATTCTTTGAAGATCTTCTTTAGATACTCCAGAAGGAACATTAATTGCACCAATAGCTTCTCCAAAGTTGACATTGATTTCCGTTGTGCCAATTCCATCCATAGTCATTCCGTTCAGTGTATGTCCGTTTGCTAAGGCATTTAATACCTTATCCTGTCTTATTTTATTTGCCAGATTAACAACATCGACAGTGGCGACTTCCTCCCCTACTGCGAGAGAAGCGAGACCATCATCTCCGTTCTTATGCACAGATTTAACTAATCCACCTTGTGCATAGCCTGTGACCTTGCTATCTGTCAGTCCAAGATCGCTTGGTTTGACACCATAATGTCCCAAGATGGTAGTAATCGTACTATCAATTTTTGTACCCTCTGAACTGATTGTTCCAGATAAAGATGTAAATGTCTCTTCAATCTTATCGACAGAAGAAGATAACTCTTTACAGTATTTCTCATAATCATCGTTCAGCTGTGTGCTTAACTTGTCAAGTCCGTCAATCTGAAGATTATAAATATGATCTTTTACTGTATCATCAAGTGCATCTTGTTTCTCTTGGAGTTCTGCTTCAAGACGTGCTTTTTTACTCTTCGATGCTGCATCAGCCACCCCATTAAGTGCATTGATCTGTGATTTTAGTATCTGAATATCCTTGTTAGAGGATTTCAATTGCTTGTCATATGTATAATAGTCATTAGATTTTTTTATAGCCTCAGAATATGCTGAAATAGTCTTGTTGATTGCATCCAATTTCTGCTTTGCGTTATTCTTCAGGATAGTTGTCACACTATCTTCGGCAGACTTAATGCTCTTAACTGCGTCCGCAATATCTTGATCACTCTTCTGAATTGCATCAGCCCATTCTGTGTCAGAATATTCATCACTATGCTCAGCCATTTTGGCACGTTCTTGCATCAATTGATTCAATTCTTCTTTTTCAGATTTGACATTAGCAATATTTGTTGCAATAGCAGCAGTACCATAATCAGTCAGATTTCCGTCATCATCAAACATTGCATCTTCATCAATCAGAGAAGATATCGTTGTAAGTGAATTTTGTAAATTCTGAGCCGCTTTAATAGCACGTTCAAAGCCACGATAATAAATATCGTCACGCATACTATTTTTAAGTTCTTCGTTAGAAGTTCTTAAATCATCTGCGCTACCTTTACAAGCGTTGATTTCGTTTTGCATCTGCATCCATTCTTGAGAACCATATTTAATAGAACCATCGTTCAGTTTATTGTTCAGATTCTCTTGCATTTTTGCAGCTTCTTCATCGATGATCTGTGCTTGTCTTTCATTGGCATCGATCTGATTCTGGTAATCAGCACTATCAAGGTCTTGACCTTTTGCTTGTTTCAACTTGGCAGCAGAAGAAGCATTGCTACTATTTGTGGCTTCCATATTAGCTTTCGCATCATAATATGCTTTAATATTAGCCTGAGATTGTACAGCAGCATTTGTCTGTTCAGCAGCCCAATCCGCAGCAGCATCATTCGCATTTTTATTTGCAGTTGCTAAAGCATTTGTAGCATCTGCTTCATTTTGTTTAGCTTGCGCCAATTTATTAGAAGCGTCTTTTGCTTTTTTGACTTGTACATTATATGCCTTGAGCTGTTTTAATAAAGTCTTATCTTTGATTCCTTTTAAAGAAACCTCTTTTCCAGACTTGATTGCGTTTTTCTGAGAATTAGATAATTTCTTAGCCCGTTTGGTCTTAAGAATATTATTACCCTTGGTCTTAACTGCACTATCAGCTTTATTCTTATTAGCTTGTGCATTTTCACGTTCTTTCTGATATTTAGCTTGGTTCTTACTAGCTTCTCTTACAGCAGTCTGACTATTTTCATACTGTTTCTTCTTATTTTTGACTTGACTGTCCAACACATCATTCTGATATGTGTAAGCAGGTTGACCTGCATAATTACTTGCAATTGCTTGAGAATCTTGCACATTTTTCAGATATACCTGTGCATCATATAACGCACTGTTAGCATTTGATAGATTTGCACTTGTCTTAGCAGCAGAAGATTTTGCAGACTTTGTACTCTTAACCGCTTTATTATAAGCAGTAGCTTTTTTCTTTGCAGACCCTTTGAGTCCCTTAGTAGAGATCGTCTTACCTGCTTTAATGTTCTTGTTAAGAGACGCTTTCTTTTTTTTAGATAATCCAGACTTATTGACCGCTTTTTTAGCAGATTTCGCCTTAGATTTCTGACTCTTTGTCGCTTTTGAAACCTTCTTTTGTGCTGTTTTGTTAGCAGAAGAGGCACGACTCTGAGTAGATTTTGCAGAAGAAACATTAGATTGTGCTTCGGATAACTGATCGTTTGACGTTTGAACTAATCTTGCAACACCAGACTCTCCCGTAGATGCAGCAGAAGAACGATTAGATAATGTATCATATGAGTTTTGTAGGTTTTCAATTGCTTTCTGTGCCTTTTCAGTAGGCATATTCAACCATTGATTGAATAAATCACGCTGAGTATTCTTTAACTGTTGAGCAGCAGAATTAGCTTGAAGGTACTTCTCATATAAATTCTGATAGGACTCCACAGCAGAACGCATGTTATCATTCTTGATAGTATTGATATTCATACTACCGTTACGCACACGTTCAAAGTATGTCCGTAATCGTTTCTGATTCTTTTTCTTAGAACTGTTCTTTGTCTTAGGCACTGTCTTAATTGCCTTACTTGCAAATGAACTTGCTTCAGATTTATATTTCTTAGCTGCTTTCTGATTTACAGAAACTTCCTTGCCAGCTGATTTATATTGATTCCAAAGCGCACTTTGTTTAGCTTCTGGTTTCACATAATCATTGATCATATTAGCAAATTTTTCTGTAGCAGTTGCAGCTCGATCAATAGCGATTGCAATGAAGTCAAATTGTTTACCCATATTGTCAAGCAATGTGGCAAATTTTGACTTTTTCTTTGTACTCTTATCTGTAGCTTTGCTTTCTTTCTTTTTAGAATCCGTGTTCTTTTTTGTTGCTTCCGTATTCTTTTTAGTGGATTCTGTATGCTTTTTGGTAGAAGAAGAACCTGATGAATGTTTTTTATATCCAGAAGCAGCGCCACCTTGGAACGCACCACTACCAGTAACACGATGTCCAGAAGCAAAGGCAGTACCATGTGCAAATGCAGACATACCACCTTTAATAGAAGCACGACTATTTGTAGACCCTTTTGAAAGTAAATCTGCTGTCTGCTGATGATTAAAAACTATATCTCCCCTACGTATATCAGTGAACTCCGCACCGTTATCTCCTGTAGTAAACCATTTGTTGCCACGGACGACTAATTCTGGCGCAACCTCCCCTGTTAAAGATAATCCAGAGAACTTAGCACCTAATGTTCCACTCGCCAATGCACGTCTGCTATTTGTGATTCTTGGTATAGTACCATGAGCAAAAGCAGCAGTCCCGTGGGCAATACCACCACCTTTAGATGGTTTGCCACTCTGGCTATAATTTACAGATACATTAACAGATTTATCATGTAAACCATTGATTGCTGATTTTGCAGCTTCAACGGCTGGTAATCCACTTGTATTGATAGTAACTTTTGGAGTTGGATGCATCTTACCTAATGCATTTAGTTTTCCTTTAATGCTACTAATTTTAGATGAAGCACTATCTTTTACTTTGACAGTAATTTTCTTGTTTTTCAGTTTCTTTAAAGCACTAGCAATCTTTTTAATAACAGAAGACGCATTACCTTTTGCTTTAATAGAAATACTCTTAGATTTTAATTTCTTGAGAGATTTAGAGATAGAAGAAATGGTTTTCTTTGCATTTCCCTTAACCTTAATAGAAATGCTTTTGGATTTCATGCTAGATAAAGATTTCTTGATAGAGTCAATGGTCTTTTTAGCATTACCTTTAACATTTACTTTAACAGTAGTAGTATCTGATTTACTTGAAGTGGTGTCAGACTTGCTTTGTTTGCTAGTTTTACCACTTGAAGCACTTGTTTGTTTAGGGGCGGTATATGCTCCTCGTCCAGTTTGATCAATCGCATTACCAAGGTAATTATTCTTGACCATATTGCTTGTAGATTTTTGAGAAACTTTACCGTTTTTACCAATACCATATTGTGTCTTAATTTGCGTTACATGCTCATCTTCGACACTATTCACTGCTTTTTGTGCTTCCTCTGCACCTTTTTTAGCGCCAGAAGCATCAGCTGTATATGTAGTCTTCTTTTCTTTTGGAACTTTATCTGCCTCAGATTTAGTTTCTTTCGCTTTCTTTTTAGCGTCAGAATTATCACCAAGAATTTTAAGTGTCTCAGGATCAAGATAATCTTGAAGCATATCCAATAAATCTTCACGTTTTTGTTCAATCTGTAAACCAATTTTGATCTTTTCTTCACCAGAAGCAGAGTTATATTGCTTTACAAGATTTTGGATTTCATTCTGAATCCCATTTGCTTGCGTTTCAATACTAACAGGAATTTTAATTCCTTTGGTTAATCCTTGCTGACCAATATCTTTACCACCAGTAAGTTTAGCTTGGATTTCAGCAGAAGCTTCTAACTGTGTCTTAACAGCTTTTTGTTTTGCTTCGGTATCTCCATTTAAATCAGCAGCCTTGTACTGGTCTTTTGCTTCTTTGATTTGTGATTGCAGAGAAGAAATATTGACCTCAAAATCAATAACCTTTGTCCACGTATCAGGAATTTCCTTACCAGCTTCTTTTGCTTGATCAATTTGTTGTCGCCAAGCCTCAATACGCTGTCCTTCTTTGTCCCCTGCGGTTCCACCATTTTTCTGCCATGTTTCAGCCCAACCATCAAGTTTGTTTTGAGCTTCTTCATACTGTTTTGTAAGAGAGCTGAAATTGACATCAAATCCATATGTTTTCAGATTATTAAGTAAAGCTTCAAATGGTTCCACGCCCATACCAAATTTCTTGGCAGCAGAAGCAGTAGAATCAATATTGATTTTCCATTTCTGAGTTTTCTTATCAAAGTCAGCCAGAGCTTTACCAGAGTCATTTGTTTTTGTTTTCAGATCATCAAAGAAAGTGTATACACCAGAATTATCTTCTGTGAAATATTTCTTCAGATTATCATAATTCTCTTTAAAGTTCTTTGCATCCGTTTTGCCAGTTGGTGACATCATTCCTGCAAATGTTTTGAACTGATCCGTACCAACTTTACCTTGATCATACTCTTCTTTAGTTTGCTTCATTCCAGAAACAAGAGTATTATAAGCAGAATCATCATCATCTGTATTAAGTGCTGCTTTATATCCTTCTACAGTATAAGAAGCAGAAGCGGCAGAACTATTTAACATTTTCAGACGTTCTTTTAACTGATCTACAGAACCAGTAAATATATTTGTCTTATCCGTAACAATATCAAATGCATTTGACAAGTCATTTAAGTTCAAAGAATTTGTAAACTTGGAGATATCTTGATTCTTGAATGTGTCATTTAATGTTTCCTGCATTTTGGCAATATCTTTACCAGTAGATGATAAGACGTTATCTTTGTCATCAAGTTTGATACCGAGAGTTAATGCCAATGTGTCTTTATCAATACCAGTAGATTTCTGTAATGCAGTAAACTGATCATTTACATTTTGTTGCCATTTATTGGCATTCATTTTCCCATTGGCTTGTGTTTTTTGGAAGTCTTTGATTTGGTCTTGTACGTCTTTATTCTGAGTAAGCTTTTTAGTAAGATTTTCAACAGTCTTTTCTTGTTTATCAAGATAATTTGTGTCTAACATTTTAGATGGATCAATATCCATATTTGAAATAAAATTAGACGCAAATGTTTTTGTTGTTTGATCCAATTTATCATAACCATCAACTGCCTGAGAGATATTAGATAAAGTGTTTTTCCTAAAGCTATCAGAGTATTTCTGTAATTGATCGTAATTTGTCTTTGAGGCTTCCAATAATTTCTTGAGATTCTTTGTGTCATTCTTTCCGATAAATCCTTCAGAATTAAAAGTGTCTGAATTATTAGCAAGCTCTTGAATTTGTTTAGACGTTAATTTACTTACGTCAATCTTATCTTTGCCAAGAATTTTAGCAGCCTGTTTCTGAAAATCTGCATTAGAATACAGAGATTGTCTAACAGACGCTTCGTTTACGGTTAATCCGTCTTTAGCAAGATTTTTTGCAGATCTAAAAGTATATGGTAAAGAACGTTTTAAGTTTGTGCCAAGACTTTCATCAGCGAATGTACTTCCGTATAATGATTTCTGTGCCTTTAATGCCATAGAATCATTCTGGATACTTACATTCTTTTTACTGGCAATATCTTTCTTGCTTTGATATGCTAATTTTTGATATTTGTCAATCGTATCTTGAATAGCAGTATTGTTATTGATTAAGGCTTCGCCCTCTGAATTATATCCAGTAACAAGATCGCCATTTAGATTCACTAATTCTTTTTTGATTGCTAAATATCTTTCATATTGGCTTGTTGACAATCCGATATTTTCATTCGTATTAGAGTCAACGCCAGAAGATAAAGTATTGAATTCTTCCTGTAATTTCTTAGCCTGCTTAACCTTGTTATTATTTTTATCAATTTTCTTATTGTATTTATCAAGATTTTTCTGACCTGCATTTAATTCATCTTTACGCTGGCTCTGTATATTGGAGTGAATTGCTTTAATTCCTTCAAATGCAGCAAGCACAGCTAGAAGAGGAAGATAGGATTTAAGTGTTGCACCAAGACCAGATAATACGGATTTTATGCTTGATCCTAATGATTTAATGCCAGATTTTGCTTTTTCAACACCGTTTGTTACACCAGTTCTAAATGTTTCTCCAAGTTTAGATGCACTTGAATTTACATTATCAAGGTTGACCTGTCCAAGATCTGAAAGAACTTCTTTGGTAGTTTGAGCCTCTGAAGAAACTTTGGCGAGATCTCCTTGTTTAAATGCTTTTTTAATATCTTTTTTACTTACATCTAAATTGCCACTCTTTCTCGCTTGTTGTACAAGCTTCTTTTTATCTTTATTTGATAAGCCAAATTCATTTAATGTTTCTAAATAATCGTCCAAATTCTTTCCATTAGCGTAACTAAGTAGCTTTTTGTATTGCTCTGGACTATTCTTCTTAACAGATTTTAAAGTTTCACCATTGGCAAACAAATCCTTAAGTTCTTTTATATTTTTAAGTTCATCGCCTAAATTTTTAAATGACAAAAGTGTGCGATATTTATAATATAAGTTGCGTTCTTATATATAATTGTTATATAATTAAAAATATGTAAGAAAGGATTTGCTGCCATGATTTATAAATGTAAAAAATGTAAATATACAACAGAAGATTTAAGCAGACAAGTTTGCCCTTTATGCGGTAATAAGATTGTGCAAAAAACAGAAGAATCTACTGATGGTTTCTGTAATGTTTATGGGGTCAAAATTAATTTAAAAAACGAACTGCAAACTGTTTTACAACAGTACGAACAAGATGATACTTGGTTTGATTATGACAATATTATCAAACATAAAATTAAAAATGAGTGTAAGGCGTCAAAGAAAAAAGATAGATGGTCTATAAAACAATATTGCAAAAAATATCATACAATTCCTAGTACAATTCCGATTGAATTTTATAAAAAATATGATAAAAAGAAGAAAGAAGAAAAAGAAATTCAGCAAAGAATTGAATTAAGAAAATCTCAACAATTACATTGCCCTAATTGCCAAAGCACCAACATTAAAAGAATTAGTGCAACTTCACGAGTGATTGGTAGTATGATGCTGGGAATATTGAGCTCAAATATTGGTAAAACGTATCAGTGTAATAAATGTAAATATAAATGGTAAGATTAAATGAAGAACAAAAGTAAAATATTTACCATTGTCTTGTTTTGTTGTTTTATTCTTAGTATTGCTTTTAATGCTTATAATTTATCTGAACGATTTAAATTACAAGATAAGTATGATAAAATAAAACAATCCAATAATAAACTATCCGCCAAAAATAAAAACTTGACATCAGAGAATAAAAGAATCCGATCATTGTATATGGATCAGGCTCATGATCAAATTGATTTACAAGATAATTATTCTTCATTGAAAGGAAAGTATAATTTTTTATCTTATAAATATGCAGATTTGCAAAAGAAATACGACAAGTTGAAGAAATCTTCGATGTATTCCAAGACATCTGGTTCTGATTTATCAGATGATTCCTCATCCGCAAGTTATACAGTTTACATAACAGATTACGGTAATAAATATCATGCTTCTGGTTGCAAATATTTAAAGAAAAGTTCAATAGCAATTTCTAAATCGGAAGCAATACAGAAAGGATATTCTGCATGTTCGGAATGTAATCCGTAATGCAAGAAATATTTACAAGTGTAATAATTGCAAGTATAAATGGTAGAAGAGAAGTATAACAATAAGAGAGAATGTAGATTACAACATTCTCTCTTTAATTTACTTATTCACTTTTCTCACTAATCCATTTAATAGCGTATTCTTCTAATGACTTATAGTCCAAACATCTCTGCGCCAATTTTGAATCTGGAAATTTATATTTCTTTTCGTATAAAGAAGTGGCAGCATCGGCTAAATTTAAAGTATTTATCATTTTCATTTCGCTGTTTAACAAATTGATATATTTACTTTTTTCTTCATCAGACTTGAATGTCCTATATGTATCAATATCTTTCTTAACAAATGATGTTACTTCATTTTTTGGTATAGGGAACATATAGTTTAAATTTACGACTGCAATCAACCTTGATGAATTCTTAGGATCATAAATTTTAAAGAAATCTGGTTGCTTTCTCATACGCAAATGTCGTTTCTGTGCATGAGATACTTGAGTAATATAATAATAATCGTCAGTTTCAAACAGAATACCAAAGAATGGTTTGTACTTATCCGTACCATAATCAGTCATTGGTATACGATGTTCAAATTCTCTCAAAAAATCTAAATACTTTTCATTAACATTTATCCACTTCATTTGTAAAATCTCCATAACTATAAAAAGGAACAAGCGTTTACTTGCTCCTTTTATTAATACGATTTTGGTAGGCTTCGTAACCTCTATTAATACGATTTTGGTAGGCTTCGTAACCTCTATTAATACGATTTTGGTAGGCTTCGTAACCTCTATTACTGTCTCTTATACACATCTCCGAGCCCACGAGACTCCTGAGCATCTC
>ENA-OXDW01000099-OXDW01000099.1-human-gut-metagenome-genome-assembly--contig:-NODE-99-length-31712-cov-17.3664_pt1 | contig 31712 bp, 36 predicted proteins | sample MGYA00249349_ERZ652231 | MGnify/ENA primary metagenome ERZ652231 (study PRJEB26925, sample SAMN05826510) | human gut metagenome | biome: ENVO:2100002; feature: ENVO:00000062; material: ENVO:00002003... | reverse complement strand
ATGCTCAGGAGTCTCGTGGGCTCGGAGATGTGTATAAGAGACAGATATAAAGATGTTCACTATGAAGTTGAATCTGAGTATTTTGCTAAGAGAGACGAATGTGGTCTTGAGCTTAATGAATGGTAGAAGTAACTATGAAGGATGTAAAATTGATAATCAAATTAGCAAGTATTCTCCTAGTATGTGTCGTTTATGTTGGAATATGGTGCTGGATTTATGACAATAGAGATGAATATTTATATACATTATATCCAAAAGGGTTTTCTGGAAGATTCTTGAGTATGTTCTCTCAGATATGGTGTGTTATACATATTGTTGGTGCTATAGGTGCAATTATATGGGCTTGGTGTTAGAAAGAGGTGATAAAGATGGGTGATTTTAAAGTTGGAGACGAAGTGTATTTTGCTTGGTACGATGAACCATATACTATTAAGTCTGGAATTATTACGGAGATTAAATGTCTTGGCGATCTAATATATATAATGATACAAGACAGTATAACGCATGGTTTATATATGGTTCTTTTAGATGAGATATATCGCACTGAATCAGAAATAAAAGCGGTTCTAAAACGAGAGTTTTATGGAAAGGTGAATGAAGTTAAGAAAGATATTCATAGCTTAGAAGATTTGCTGAAATTTATGTATAACAATGATCTTACAGATTGGTCGTCGCCACATATAAATGGTTGGCAGACAGATTGGGTAAGTCGTGTTGCTGCAAGAGAATTGGCGAAAGAAATTTGTGGGATTGAGTTAGGAGAGTGATGTTTATAAAGAAACTTTTATGTAAAAATTGTCATAAATTAGTTACATACAAACTTTTTACAGACTTTACGATTATGCCTATTTTATGTGAAAATGTTGTATTTTCCGAAACATATGGTATTTGTGAAATTTGTAAGAATAAAATTTTTATTCCAGAAAAATGCGGAAAGAACGCAGAAAGATTTTATGAGGAATACAGAACAGCACAGGAGAAGTATGATGGAGAAAAGTAAACGGCATACACCTGAAGAGATTCTAAATGCATTGCATGTAATTCAGGATACATGTGAGTATTATCTCTTCATGGCAATGATGAAGATTGCAAAAAATGCCCATTATGTACAATGACAGGGATGGCGCCAAGTTGTACGATTAGAGATTCTGATCCCTATGTTTGGGAGATTGATGATGATCCAGATACTACGTGGCGAGCATTTAAAAAGTAGGAGATGTTTATATGGATGAGAAAAATTATGGAGAGTATACAGAAGAAGTAGTGGCTGTTGCGCTAAAAACAATTCAAGATATTTGTGCTCTTAACAAAGATTGTTATGGCTGTAGCATTACATGTCCATTTTTAGAATTACAGGATGGAGGAGCTAGACAAATATGTCATATCTCCTATGATTATCCTGTTGATTGGAGATTAAATGAATTTCCACCTAAGCAATGGGAGCCTTTTTACAAGGGATAAACTACATAAACACAAGTAAATAAAGGAGAAAATGTCGTTGAAATTAAATGACGAACAGAGAAAATTAGTGGAACAAAATCATAATTTGATTTACTCTGCTATGCGGAAATTTGGTATCCGCAGACAAGATTTTGATGACTATTATGGATTCGCTGCTATTGGGTTGTGTAAGGCAGCAATTGATTATGATGAAACACGATCTAAATCATTTTCGACATATGCATATTTATGTATACAAAATGAGATAATGGTATATAACAAATATAGATTTCGGCAGAGAAGAAAAGGTGATATGAATACTATTTCATATAATCATATGTTAGATGATTGGGATGAAGACAGAAATGAAAATTCATTTCTTTTAAAGGATGAAGAAAATTTTGAAAAAAATATTATTTTCAAGTTGAATTTTCAAGATAAATGTTACACACTAAATAATAAGGACAGAATGATTGTTGATTTAAAATCAAAAGGTTATACATATCAAGAAATCGCAAAAATGTTTGGTACATCATTTCAAGCGATACAACAAAAGATTAAAAGAATGCGATCAACAACATTTTCCAGATTATAAAAGTTGAATAACGCAAACAACTTTTATTATTTTTTTTGACGCATTTGTTATAAACGCAATAGAACGATTATAACAATATAAGCCGATCAGATAAAATTATTTTTTGTTCCTGTTGGCTTTGGCAGAGTTGACAGTGGATATAAATTGATGACTTATTTACAAACTAAAAACTAACTAAACAAATTTAATAACAAGAGGAGGAATTCTATTTAATGAATTTTGAAATGACAGGAAAGCTCAGCATTAGCAAGGACACAGAAAAATTTCACCCTTACAGTGAGACAAAATATGAAAAGTCAGGCTGGGTACGAAGAAGACTGTTATTTAATGTGACATGCGGTGACAGTAGACATATGTTAACTGTTGACGCAGGAAGTTTCGAAGATGGACACGGTGATGTCTATACATATTCCAAACCAGAATACGACTCAACTGGTAAGAAAATCAAAGATGGAGAAAAAATTCAGATTCCTTTTAAAGACAGATTAACATCTCCAAAACTGGAAGAAGTATCAGATTTCAGAAAATTTGTTTTTGACCTAGAAAAACCAGGAAGAAGATACAAATTAAAAAATGCCTTAGAAAAAATTAAAGAAGGTAAAGATGTTACGGATAAAGATCTTGCCGAAGTTGGATTAACGTCCGTAGATGAGCTTGAAAAAGAGTACGAAAAGAGCAAAAAGAGACATCATGAGTTTATCTCTGAATGGGATTACGCAGAATTTATCAAAAAAGTCATTGATAGTGGCAAATATGATGATTGCAATTTTCATATCAGGGGGCGTGGAGATTATTCATATTCTGATGACAAAGAAAGATTTTATGAGAATCTAATTCCTAACAGAATTTATCTCGCAGCAGATGATGATGAACCATATTCTACAGCAACAATGAGTTTTGTATTTGGAGCTGAGAGCTTAGACGAAACAAGTGTTGAGGAAGACGGTAAATATTACGTTAATGGATTTGTCTTTGAATACATCCAGAGCAGAAAGAAAAAATTAGCCGTTCCAACAACAGTTGTTATTCCAGTTCCTGATAAAGAAAAAGACGAAAGCGGATACAAGAAGGCTAATGGCTTAAAGAGAAAATTCATTGTCGACGATGAAGACAAATACATGGAATACGGCATTGTCGTAGATATGATCAATGGTTCTCAGCGTGTAGAACTTACAGAGGACATGCTCTCAGAAGAACAGAGAGATGATCTTGAATGTGGAATCATTACTATGGAAGAGATTCAAAAGGCGATTGGCGGAAGTGCTTATGGAGATAAAGTCAAAGAGTATCAGTTAATTAAGCCATCACGCAACGGTATTAAAGAGGGCGTTCAGGACACGGTTTATACAGCAGAAGATATGGAAGTACCTGCATTAGAGATTGACGAGAACGAAGATTTATTCTCAGAAGAATCAATCGATAATGATAATGATGACGATGATGACTTATTCGATTAGAGTTTAGAGCTTTTAGCTCTTTACTCGCTTGATGATTTATAAAACAAAATACTGTCTTTAAAAGGAGAAATTATACATATGGAATTACCAGTAATTAACGAAATTAAACCAGATATTAAAAACCTGTCAATCTATCTTAGATCAATTAAAAAGTTCGGAAAAACTACATTGTTCAGAGATGTAATTGTTGCAAAATATGGAGATCCGTCATATGGACTTCTCGTACAGTGCGGATTCGAAAAAGGAACAAGGATGTTAGATAATATTAACACTCTGCGTATTACTTCATATGAAGATGCGGTAGAGTTAAAAGAATACTTAATTAACAAAAGAGTATTCAAAAGAGATAAGTCTGGCAAAATTGTTCGCAATGAAAAGAGAAAACCAGAATATGTTCCAGTAAAACACAATATTCAGATGGTTTGTTTTGATACCGTTGATGAAATTTGTCCATTATTTGAAGAAGAGACAATCAGGATCAGCAATAAAGAAGGACAGAAAAAGTGCAAAACTATCAACGCTGCTATGGGTGGCTATCAGGCAGGACAGAGATATACAGCAGACATGATCAAAGCTTACATGAGTGATATCGAAGATGCTGGCATTGGTGTTTGGGGAATTGCTCATACAAAATTCAAAACTATCAGAGAAAAAGGTGGCTTAGAAGAAGACGGATACCAGCAGTTAACATCCAATCTTGTAAGTGCTTATGAATCTGCTTTTGGTGATATCTTTGATGTAACTTTCACTGGTGTAATTGACAGAAATGTTGAAGTCAGAGGTGAAGGTGATAAAGCTAAGAGATATGCTACAGATGAAATTAGAAAACTTTATTTCCGTGGAACAACATTAATTGACGCTGGTGGTAGATTTGCTTCTGATGCAGTTCCTGAATATATGGTATTTGACAAAGGAAATATGGGAGAAGATTTCATTGAAGTGGTAGAAGACGGAATGGAGAAATCTAAAACAGTTCTTTCTAAAAAAACTAAAAAGCCAACTCCTCAGCCAGAGCCAGAAGATGAGATCGAGGAAGACATCGATGATGTTATTGAAGACGATATTACAGAAGCTGACGAAGATTTAATGGAAGATATCGTTGATGATATTGATGAAGATACATCAGACGATTATCCAGAAGATTTAAGAGAACATGTAAAAGAGTTATGTAAAACTTGTGAAGACGCAGAATTAAAAACAAAAGTCAAAGGAATCATTAAGCAGTATGGAAAACTTAGTGAAGTCGACGATGATGGGTTAAAAGAAATGTATGATCTGCTGAAATAGGAGTCTGAGCAATGCTTGTAAAATGTAGAATTTGCGGCAAAAAAGTAGACAGAAACGAAGCTTTTAAAGTAGCAGTAGAAGGTAAACCAAATGCCTACTACTGCTCAGAAGCTGAGTATAACAAAATGATGGAGAACCGCAAAAATAGAAATGATACATATTATTGTATTTATGATATTTTCGGCTATACGGTAACGAACACTGTATTAAATAAGGAAGTAAATGCTCTTGGCAAGATTTACGGATTTAAGCTGATATTAGAATACTTGCATGACAATCAAGAATATTTAACAAGAATTGTTGGGAGAGAATACAATAGCGAATTTGCTAAGATTAAATATTTTTCAGCAATTTTAAAAAATAGTCTGGTTGATTATAGGGACTCAGACGATGGAGTTCCACAGAGACAACAGGCTATTGTTAAACATCATGTTGTAAGCAAGCAGATCAATGAAAATATCGGAGCTGAAAAAACTAAATACAAGAAGAAAAAGAAATCTCGTAGATGTATTAACGATATTTTGACGGAAGTTGGTGAGAAAGAATAGCAGATTTTGTTGCAGGAGTTAAAGACAAATATCCGTCAAAATTATTAAAAGGTCGTATGGAGGCAGAGGGAAATGTAATTAGTTGTTTCTTTAAAGATATGTTGCTTTTGGATGACACTACATTCGAACAACACGATTTCATTACAAAAGATGGACTTTTTTACTTTTCTATGCTTAAAAAATTACGTGAACAGGGTTTCTATTCTCTGGATGAAATCACGATTTTATCCAACCTGTCTGAGAACGCTATAAAAAGATACACTGACATGGGAGGATGGGATTCTATTCAACATCAGATAGATATTATCAACACACAGAATTTTGATGTGTATATCGACATTCTGTATAGAGAAAACACTATGCTGAAGATGTATGATGATGGATTTAACCTGTTCAAAGAGATAGACATTGACGGCAAGAAAATCGTACCAGTAACACTTTTCAGAAGAATGACTGCCGAGGAAGTTACGGATTGGTATGATGCAAGACTAAGTACATATGGTACGGGATATTCCAGTAAGATTCTGGAAGAAGAAGAAATTGATTTTGATGATGATTTTATTGATTCCTGCGTGGAAGGTGAAGAAAATGGAGTTCCATTTGATGTGGCAGGGATTGATATTAATGGCGAAGAAATGAACTGCTTTCCGTTCTTATCCAGACAGATCATGGGTATTCTTGAGGGAACACTTACTATGATGGGTGGATTCAGTAGTGCAGGTAAATCAACATGGTTTATCACTTTGCTTATGGCATTGCTGAATTATGATAGGAAAGTATTGATCATTTCAAACGAAGAAAAAGTAAAGAAATTTAAAGTCAAGTTTATGATTTGGCTTTTGGCGAAGCATAATCGTTATTTTAAGTTGACAAAAAAGAAAATGATGTCTGGACAGATTGATGATGCAAGCCGAAGAGAACTAAAAGACGTGCAACAGTTATGGCGAGAACAGTATAAGGGTAGAGTGAAATTCTTACTTATCAACGATGCTGATATGACTGTTGTCAAGAAGAAAATTAGAGAACATGTACTTCGCTACGGATATGACACAGTGTTGTATGACACTTTTAAGATTCAAGAAGGAGATTTTAAAGGTAATCGTACTGATTTATCTTTGGTTCATGACAGTCGAGAGTTAGATAAACTTGCAAAAAAATACAACATTATCATGCTGGCATCTGTGCAGTTAGCAGAGTATATGAGAGGAAGGCTATTTCTTGATAGCTCTGTTCTTTCAAACTCTAAACAGATCAAAGAAGTATTAGAGAATCTTTTCTTGATGAGGACTGTATATGACGAAGAACTTGATGAAAAGAGTAAATTCTATTGTCGTCCATTTAGGCTAAAAAAAGTTAATGATAAATGGATTGAGGAAGAATATCATCCTGATCGTACTGCGGTGTGGAGAGCTTTATTTGTTGAGAAATGTCGAAGCGGTTCAAACTCATCAGATACAGGAGTTGGTTATCTACTTAAATTCGATGGTGATCATTGTATCTTTAGAGAGGTTGCGCAGGCAAGATTTAAACATGGAGAAATCAAATAATTAAAATGTGCGGTGTGATATATGTTAGACAATATAAAAAAAGAACTATTGTCTAATCCTGAAAAAATAAGAGAAGTCTTGGAGCATTTTGATTATTGTCATGTAGTGATCAGAAACACATATATGTCATTTGGTCGAGATGAGGTCTCTTCAAAGAAGTCCATAGTAATCAATCTGAAAAATAACAAAGCGTTGTTTGTGCATGATTATGCTAGAGCAATCCAAAAAGATTTGTTCTCATATATTATGCAGCAACGTGGAGTTGATTTTGCAGAGGTTTTAGGAGTTGTTAAAAACATTTTAGGGATTACTGATTACTATGATTTCTTTGATAGACAAGGTATTTTTGGCGGATTTTATGAAAGGATTAGAAATCACAATGTAGTTCGAATCCAAACTTATGATGAATCTATATTAGATAAATACAATAATGTAGGAAATTTAAGATTCCTTAAAGATAATATATCACTTGAAGCACAAAGAACTTTTGGCATTCGGTTTGATACATCATCTCAAGGGATCGCAATTCCGATTAGAAATCAATTAGGACAACTAATTGGTGTAAAAGAAAGATTTAACTATGACGTTGAAGATGGTGAAATGAAATATTTCTACGATGTTCCGTGTCAAATGTCTCAAACATTATATGGATATTCTCAGAATTATCAGTATTTAGCCAACGGTGTTGTGTTGATATTTGAGGCAGAGAAATCTGTAATGCAGTGTTTTACATATGGAATTAGAAACTGTGTGGCACTTGGTAGTGGAACAATCAGCAAGAAACAGGTGCAATTATTATTGGAATTAAATCCTAAAAAAGTAATATTTATGCATGACGTTGGCTATGATATTAAGAATATCATGAGAAATATTGACATGGTAAAAGGATATTCAAGATTTGCTGAGATTGAGTTAGGATACTGGGACTTTAATTTAAGTGAGTATTCCAATAAGGTATCACCGTCCGATATGGGAAAAGAAAAGTTAAATTACATATTAAAAAACGAAATAAAAATGATAGGGGATGAAGACGTCGAAGAAGAAATATAACATTTTGAACGATTGCAGAGGACTTTTTGAAGATGAGGTATTTGAAATTATCATGCAGGAGCGTGGTATTGACGATCCAGAACATTTTCTAAATCCTACGGAAGATGATTTACTTTCTCTTGATGACTTAAAAAATATTGATAAAGCATACAGACTCGTGATGAGTGCGGTGAATGAAGATAAACGTATTGCAGTACATTTTGATACAGATACTGACGGCATCACATCTGGTGCCGTTATGACACGATATTTAAAAAACATGACAGAAAATCCAGTAGATGTATACATTAACCGAGGCAAACAGCATGGATTAGCAAATCAGGACATTGCTAAGTTTTATGGGTATGATTTACTGATTGTCGTTGATAGTTTGGATAAAGACGAAACTCAGTATAAGGATTTAAAAGAAACAGGAGTTGATGTGATTGTGTTAGACCACCATGCCATCGATCCAGATGTTCCTTATGACAACTATTGCACATTAGTTTCTTCTCAGAGAGAATATGAAAATCCACAGTTATCTGGTGCAGGTGTTGTCTGGAAGTTTTGCAAGTATATTGATGAGCAGGATGGTACAGATTATGCAGATGATTTGGTCGATCTAGCAGGCGTTGGGCTGATTGCAGATATGATGGATATGAGAGTAATGGAGAATCGTTACATTGTATCCGAAGCTTTGAAAGAAATTAGAAATCCTGCGATTAAGAAGATTATTGGTGGATTTGAATTCAACAGCACAGCAGTTGCTTTTAGTATTGCACCGTTGGTTAATGCTGCAAACAGAATGGATCAGAATGAAATTGCTCTAAATGCTTTCCTTGAAGATGACAATAAAAAGTTACGAGGATATATTAAACAGTTAAAGCAATGCAAAGAAGACCAAAATGAAGAGGTCGCACAGCTGATGCCAATGATTGCGGAACAGTGTGAAGCTCAGAGTGATAAAAAGATGATCACAACTTTTATCGACACTGATTATGGTATTTCTGGGTTAATTGGAAACAAATTGCTTGAAAAATACCAGAAGCCGATTCTTGTGCTAAAGAAAAATGAAGATACATATGCAGGATCTATGCGGGCAGTTGGTGTAAAAGACTTCCGACAGATGTGTAATAACAGTCAGTTGGCTGAAGCAAATGGACATGAACTTGCCAGTGGTATTGAAATTCCTAGAAAGAACTTTGCTGAGTTCACCTCTTATATAGAAGAAACTCTTCCAGATAAGCCAGAAGATACAACAGTTGATGCCGATATTATGCTTGATATTTCAGACATCACAAGAAAAATGGTTGACATTATTAAGAAAATTGATCGTATTTCTGGACAAGGATTTAAACCTGTAAGAGTTTATATTGAAGAGATTGACGACTATGACATTGGTCAGATGAGCAATTATAAACATCTTGTCCTGAAACCATGTAACAATGATAAATTGTGGATTATCAAATGGAACTATGATGGATCGTTTGAGGATATGGAAGACCATTCTATGATGAATGATGAGTTTTGTGCTGTAACTACTCTTGATTGTGGGTTCTTTGGCAGAAAGTTTGTGCTGAAAGCAGTGTGTGATTCACTTGAAGAGGTGGGATGATTATGGCAGGAAAAGAAGTATTTTGTTCAGTCTGCGGTTTATCATCTACTTTGGACGGACATTTTTGGAAAGAAAAGAAGTTGTGCAACAGACACAATATGCAGTTAGAAAAACATGGAAAACTGTTAGATAAAGATATAGTGATTCCTAAAAAGAGACATAGATGGACTCCAGAAGAAGAAGTCAGATTAGAAGAGTTGTATAAGCAAGGAGTTTCTTTTGAAAAAATTAGTAAACAAATGAATCTATCCGTGGCAGCCATAGCGGCTCGAAGTCGTCATTTGAATCTTGGCAATAAGTATATGAGGTCTAATAATCCTAATTTTAAAGCCACATATCAGGATTATGATTGGTGTTATGAAAGATATGTTGTTAAGGGAATGACTCATCAAGAAATGGCAGATGAATGTGGTGCCTCGTTAAGAGTTATTCAGAAATGGTGTTCTGAAGTTCATAAATTAAATTGTTGGACTTTCAAAAACAATAAGACATTAACCGATAAACAGTATCAAATTATTTTATTTGGCACATTAGGAGATGGGCATATTGATAAGAGAGAGACGCAACCTTTGTATATTGAATGTCATTCTATAGCAGAAAAGGATTACGTGTTTTGGAAATATGAAGAATTAAAAGATTTATGTAACTCTGAGCCAAAGTATTATGAAGGTGGCTATAAAGATTTTGGTTCTGGTACAAAGTATTGGTGTAAACCACATTACAGATTTGAGACAAGAATTATTAATCAATTGAAGGACATTCGAGACATGCCAAGAATCAATAAGATTTGGCAATTGAATGAATTTGGATTATCTCTTCATTGCTTAGACGATGGATGCAGAGGTAAATCAGCGTGGGAATTATGTTTGGCAGAATATACTCAGCAAGAAATTGATTTATATATCAAGCTGTGTAAAAAGAGATTTGGGTTATATGCTAAACAGCAGACAGATAAAAGATATATAAGATTTGATTCAGATTCAAGTAGAATTATTGATCAAATTATTTTAAACAATATTCCTAATTCGCTTGACATTATCAAAAAGAAGATATTAGAAAACGATAAAATTTCTAAAAAAGTAAGATACATTTATGTTGTCATGCAGAACGGAGAACAGATTGGTTTATCTACATATTGTAGATCTCATGGTATTCCATATGAAAAGACAAGAAAATATGTCATTGAGCACAATATCTCTCGAATTCAAGAAGCTGATCTACTAAATAGATTAAAAGCTGGAGGACTAATGAATGCGGTATAACAATTATCATAAACACGATCATGTGTCAAATATCTTTACCCCAGATACAAATACTAAACAAGAAGAGTATATGCTTAAAGCATTGGAGTATGGACATACAAGTTATTATAGTACGAATCATGGAAGTTTTGGAGATATCTTTGAAGCCAGAACATTGTGTAATAAGTATGGATTGCGTTGTATTGCAGGCATCGAAGGATATATTGTCCCAAATGCGTCGCAAAAAGACAAAAGGAATTATCATATTATAGTGATACCTAAAACCGATGAAGCCAGAAAGAAGATGAATTATGTATCAAGTATGGCAAACATCAAAGGGTTTTATTATAAACCAAGATTTTTTTTATCTGATTTATTAAAACTTGATCCCAATGATGTTTATATTACAACTGCATGTGTAGCAGGATTATTACGAGATGAGGATTCAATTAATGAGATTTTTATGCCTCTATATAAGCATTTTAAAGAAAATGTAATGCTAGAAGTTCAGACTCATGATGATCCGTTGCAAATTGAAATCAATAAAAAGGCAATATATCTGTCTGATCAATATGGGTTAAGCTTAATTGCTGCAAATGATTCACATTATATTGATGAATCAGGCAAAGAAGAACGTTTGGAATTATTGCGAGGCAAACATATCAATTACGGCAGTGAAGACGATTTTATATTAGATTATCCTACTGCTGAAACAATGATTGAAAGATTCAAGAAACAAGGCGTTTTGACGGATAGACAAATCTCAAATGCATTAAATAATACGTTATTGTTTGATGAATGTGAAGAAATACAACTCGATTATTCAATTAAAATGCCTACGATTTATCCTAACTTGACTCCAGAACAAAGAGTTGGTCTTCTAAAAAAGGAAGTAAATAAACGATTCAAAGAAATTCGAAAAGAAGAACATATTGAAGGGGAAGAGTTTAAAAAATATAAAGATGGAATTCGATATGAGATGAAAATCATTGAGGATACTAATGATGAAATACATACAGCGGACTATTTTTTGTTTAATGAGAAAAATGTAGATCTTGCAGTTAATAAATATGGTGGTGTATTGACTCGTGGTGGAAGAGGTAGTTGCGGTTCCTTCTATATAAATAGGATATTGGGAATGACACAACTAGATAGATTTAAAATTAATCTTCCGCTTTTCCCAGACAGATTTGCTTCTACTGCCAGATTGCTAGAGAATCGCTCATTGCCCGATATAGATTTTAACGTAAAATCCCAAGAACCATTTATTAAAGCTTCAAGGGAATTGCTTGGTGAACACGGATGTTATCCAATGTATGCACCAGGAACCATGCAAATATCTGAAGCATTTAGAAATGTATGTAGGTCTAAGAATATGTCATTTGACGAATTTAATCATGTGGCAAAAAATCTGGAAGAATATCAAGATGATCCGAAATGGAAACCGATTATCGAAGAGGCAAATCGCTATGTTGGAACAATTATATCTGGTTCTGTACATCCTTGCGCCCATATTTTAAGCAATACTAATTTGCTTTATGAGTACGGTGTTACTCGTTTAGGTGAAAACGTATGTGTTTTAATTACTTCATCTGAAGCAGATGAATATAAGGTACTTAAAAACGATTATCTTATCGTCACGGTCTGGAAGCTTATTGATGAAACATTTAAAGAGATTGGAATTCCGATTATTAAGGCAAATGAATTATTGGATAAAATTAAAGATGATCAGCGAATATGGGATTTATTTAAAAATGGTATTACATGTACTTTAAATCAGGTTGATAGCGACAATGGATGTAGACAAGCAAAACAGTATGGTATTTCGTCATTTGAGGATGGCGCCCATATTGCAGCAGCCATAAGACCGTCTTTTGATTCATGGAGAGAACAGTTTTTAGATAGAAAACCATATACAACTGGTTCAGATCAGCTAGACGATGTTTTGAAAGATACTCATGGATACATTTTATTTCAAGAATCATTAATGCAATATTTTGACTGGTTAGGGGTTAGCCCAGCTGAATCTATTGGTTTAATTAAGAAAATTTCCAAGAAAAAAATTAAACAATCGGATTTTGATAATCTTGAGGAAAGAATCAAAAAGCAATGGATTATTAATACTGGCTCAGAAGAAATGTTTTCCGAAACATGGCATTTGGTACAAAGTTGTATGAGCTACGGATTTTGTTCAGCCCATGCAGCAGCAACCTCATTGGACATGTGTTATGGAGCATATCTAAAGGTCAATTATCCTTACGAATACTACAGTGTTTGCTTCAATAATTACGTTGGAGACAAAGAACGAACTAATAAACTGACAAATGAGTTAGAGTATTTTGGTATTAAATTAAGTGATATTAAGTTTAGGCACTCTAACTCAAAATATTCTTATGATAAAGAAACCCATACAATATTCAAAGGCATGTCTTCTATAAAATTTGTTGGGGACAATGTTGGAGAAGAATTATATGAATTGCGAGACAATCAATATGATTCTTTTATAGATTTGTTGCAAGATATCTCTAATACATCTGTCAATTCTAAACAGTTGGATATTTTAATTAAATTAGATTTCTTTTCTGAGTTTGGGGATATTAATTATTTGCTCAAACAAGTTGAATGTTATAACAAATTCTATGGCAGAAAACAGTTTACAATTTCGAAGCTCCAAAAAGAAGGCGAAGATATTGAATTAATCAAAAAGTATTGTCAGAAACAGACAGAAAAAACATTGAAAGAATTTGATTATATTGGATTTTTGAAAGTTATGACATCAAGTATGGCATATTCACCAGTTTCAATAACTGAACGGATGGATTATCAGAAAGAATATATTGGTTACATCAGTTACATTAACCCAAACATCAGCAAGCGATATTACTATGTCAAAGATTTATCTGTAACAAAATCCATCGTCAACATTCAGTTATACGAAATTTACTCTGGAAAAACACAAAAAGTAAAAATGTGGACAACCCAATATAAGAAGAACCCATTCGATGAAGGAGATATTCTATATCTGAAATCAATTGAGAAGAAACATAAAAAAGAACCAACTGGGGAGATCAATCCAAAAACAGGAAAGAAAATCTACAAAGATGTGCCAGATAAATTCGAGTTTTGGCTTAAGAATTTCACTATTAAAAATGACGTAGAGGAGGAATTAGTATAATTCAATTTTACAAATATACCGACAAGGAAATCAAAGAACTCGTCAGCTCGATGACAATCCTTGTCGATACAAGGGAGCAAAAGGCTGATCATATCATAGATTACTTCGATAGAAAAGGTGTAAATCATAAAAAGAAAGCATTGGATTATGGAGACTACAGTTTCATGATTCCTGCAAATGAGAAGCTTGGTATTCAGAGAGATATGTATTTTGACAGCAAAGTGTGTGTTGAGCGCAAAGGAAGTCTTGAAGAAATCAGTGGCAATTTATCAAAAGATCGTGCCAGATTCGAAAAAGAGCTAAGTCTTGCACCAGAGACAAAAGTTATTTTACTTGAAAATGCCAATTACTCAGATATTGCAGAGGGCAATTATAACACGCAGTATAACAAGAAATCATTCATTGGATCATTGCACAGCTTTTGGTTTAAATACAATGTGCCGATATTCTTCATGCCAGATAATAAATATTCTGGTCTGTTTATTCGATTGTATTTTGAATATTACTTAAAAAATTATTTAAAAGGGAAATGAGGTGCTGCCTAAATAATGGAGAGTCAGACATGCGAAAAGGTATGCGAGTTTGAAATGATTCCTACATATCAGATATTTTATAATGAAGAATCAATGTTTGGTATCTATGCGTTTTGTACAAAAGATCAGATACCACAATTCAGTCCATACAATGATAATAAATTTGATGACTCAGGAGATAAAGAATATGTTGCAAGTAAACTTGTTGGAGAAGTTCAACAGTTATATATTGGGACAAAGTATAATGTAAAAGCGACATGTATTTATTCTCAAAAATATCACGAATATCAATATAAGCCGATTTCGGTTGTTGCAGATGTTCCAAAAACACAGACCGATCAGTTAATGTTTTTAAAAACACAAGCGAAAGAATCAATTGCTGAAAGCTTGCTTGCTGAATATCCAAATATTATTGAGGATGTTATGGCAGGAAAATGTAAGACGATTGACACATCTATGATTAAAGGACTTGGCAACAAGACATGGGCGAAGCTCAGAGAGAAGATCATTAATAATTATGTGATTTCCGAGGTTGTAGTTATGCTACAGCCTCATGGCATTACTTTTAATATGATTAAGAAATTGGTAGAAGCTGAGCCAGATCCAGAAAAGTTAAAGTATAAAATCAACACAAATCCTTACATTTTAACTAAGATCAGAGGTCTTGGATTTAAGAAAGTTGATGATATTGCTTTAAAGATCCGTCCAGAGTTGAGAGATTCTAAGTATCGACTTGATTATTTTATGACGTATTATTTAACGAATCTTGGCGAAAGTGACGGACATACATATATGGCGATTGCCACATTGCGATCAGAAGTTAGTACAACAGTTGGAGAGTGTCTGCATATATTTGACGATTATGTTGAAAATGATTTTCCTCCAGACATCTATGTTAGTGGCGAACTAATTGGTTTGAAAAAGTACCATGACACAGAAATGAATATACTGGCATTGTTGCAAGAACGCAGAGATACTAATTCTACCAAGAAGAAAGAGATAATCACTGTAAACGAAATTGGACAAGTTATTGCTGAAGTTGAAAAAGAAGAAGGATTTACTTTTAGTGAAGAACAAAACAAAGGTATTTATACTGCATTACAAACAAATGTTGTCTTGATCAGTGGTGAAGCTGGAACTGGTAAAACTACTTTATTAAAGCCGATCATCAGATGTTATAAGAAAAGAAATTACAGCATTGCTGCATGTGCGTTATCTGCGAAAGCAGCACAGAGAATCCAAGAAGCAACAGGATTAGAAGCAAAAACTATTCATAGATTGCTTGAGGCACAAGGCGTAGATTCATTTATGCACGATGCCAACAATCCGTTGCCAATAGATGTAGTTCTTTTAGATGAGGCAAGTATGGTTAATGCAGGATTGTTTTATCAGTTGCTTTTAGCAATTCGTCCAGGTACAAAAATTATTATTAGCGGAGATCATATGCAGTTACCACCAATTGGATATGGTAACATTTTCTCTGATCTACTCAAAATGGATGAGTTAGATTCAGTGCAATTAACGAAGCCAATGAGACAAGCAGAAAAGTCTGGTATTCTTAGTGATGCTAGAAAAGTGCGTAGAGCAATTTCTCCAATTGAGGATTTTAGTGCTAAACAAGTTCATGGAGAGCTACATGATATGTTTTACATTTTCAGAAATAATCGTGAGAATATTTTTAATTTGGTTGTAAAGCAGTTCATGACGTGTGTTAAACAAGACGGTATGGATAATGTGGTTGTAATCTCTCCTCGTAAGTCAGGTTGCATAAACTCTACAGAAGAACTTAATGTAGCAATTCAGAAAGAATTGTATAAAAATAAATCCAATGCAAGGTTTGTTACATATGGCAAAACAAAGAAGTTTTATGTGGGAGATAAAGTGCTTCAAACCAGTAATGACTATGAAAGAAACACATTTAATGGAGATATTGGATACATTACTGGCATTGATTATGATAAGAAAGTTGTTCACGCCATGATGAATCCAGACATGGATAAGAAGATGATTGAATATTCTTTCGCTCAGTTAGGACAACTTCAATTGGCATATGCATTAACAACGCATAAGCTTCAAGGATCGGCTGCTCAAACTGTCATTGGTATCATTGACAACACACATTACAAATTGCTTGATAACTGTATGCTATATACGATGTTAACACGAGCTAAGAAAAGATTTGCGCTCCTTGCAGAGCCAGAAGCGTTTAAGAGATGTATCGTAACAAATCATAATAAGAGGCGCACCTGGTTAAGCTTAAAAAATTAACTTTATTCTTTGCACCTATTGACAGGGTGCAAGAAGTATGATAAGATACCAATATGTTAATGAAAGGAGATGCAAAAATGAGAAAAAGATTTTTAATGAAAGTTATTTCGTTTAGTTTTTTAGCAATGTGTTCAGGCTTTATGACTCACACAGTTAAAGCAGAGGAGCGACCCTCGGTGGAGACTTCAACATTATCAACAGAGACAACTGTTGCAGAAAATAAGCAAGACAATGTGATTTCAAATAATCCAATCAGTCAAAGCGTTAAATTAAAAGACGTTCATGAACATTATCAGAAATGTAAGGAAGCCGATGAAGAGAAGGCAAGGCAGATTCGATTAGAAAAGCTTCGGAAGAAACGATTGCGAATTAAACGACAACGGCTGAAGCGAAAGCAAGAGCTTGAAAAGAGTTCACTTGGAACATTTTTGATCACGGCATATTGTCCATGTTATGAATGTTCTGAAGGATATGGATCTAAGATTGCTTGGAATCATGCAGGGCATAGATTTGCTCGACCGTATCATACGATTGCGGTTGATAAAAATATTATCCCTTATGGAACAAGAGTTAAGATTGAGGGATATGGCGATACAATCTTTGTGGCAGAAGATTGCGGAGGTAAAGTAAAAGGAATGCATGTAGATGTGTTCAAATCAACACATTCCGAAACAATCAATGTGCAACAGCATAGAAAAATATATGTAGTGAAGTAATTGGCAGTTACTGAAAGACATAGAAACACAAATTAAAATAATTAACTAAACAATATAAACAAGAAAAGGAAAATCCAAAAATTATGAAAACTGAATATGTGAAAGAAATGAATGTCTTGATCGACAGAATCAATGATGCTTCATATGCGTACTACGCAGAGGATAATCCGATCATTTCAGATAAAGAATTTGACGATTTATGCGCTGCTTTAGAACGACTTGAGAGAGATTCTGGCGTTGTTTTGAATAATTCGCCCATCCACCACGTTCAAGGATTTATAATTGATTCTCTGGCTAAAGTAAAGCATACACGCCCAATGTTATCAGCTCAGAAGACGAAGGATGTCAATGAGGTCAAAAAATTTCTTGCGGATAAAATTGGTGTTTTATCGTGGAAAGAAGATGGTTTGACGGTGGTACTAAGGTACGAAAAAGGACGCTTAAAACAAGCAATTACAAGGGGAAATGGCGAAATTGGAGAAGATGTGACTCATACAGCACGTATGATTTTCAATTTACCTCTTGAGATTCCTGATAAGCGTAGTATTGAGGTACGTGGCGAATCAGTTATTAGTTATGAAAACTTCCAGAAAATCAATGAAGCGTTGCATGGTAAATACAAGAACGCAAGAAATCTGGCAGCAGGTACAATCAGGCAGTTAGATGCGAATGTAGCAAAGGAAAGAAAACTTGCTTACAAAGCATTTGAGTTAGTCAAAATTGATGGCGTATCTGAAGAAGAAATGCCAAGTATTGCTGATAGTTTTAAATATCTTGCAGAGCAGGGATTTGACGTTGTAGAACATCAGATTGTTGATCGAGATAATGTTGAAGAATATATTGAGAAATTTGATCCAGAGGCATATGAATATCCTGTTGATGGTCTGATTTTCACTTATAACGATTATCAGTATGGTAAATCACTTGGAACAACAGGACATCATCCATTAAATATGATGGCGTTAAAGTGGATCGATGACCTTTACGAAACAACAATCAGAGATATTGAATGGAATACATCTCGTACAGGGTTGATTAATCCAGTCGCAGTATTTGATCCAGTTGATCTTGATGGTGCAGAAACTACAAGAGCCACATTACATAATGTAAGCTACATTGAGGGATTAGAACTTGGTGTAGGTGATACGATTCAGGTTTATCGTAGTAATATGGTAATTCCAAAAGTACATGATAATCTGACAAGAAGCAATACATTCAAGATTCCAGATACTTGTCCAACCTGCGGTGGCGAAGCAAAAATCATCAATGAAAATGGTAGTAAAGTTTTAAAATGCATGAATCCTGATTGCAAGGCAAAGCTATTAAGTAAATTTGTGAATTTTGTTTCCAGAGATGCAATGAATATTCAAGGTTTATCTGAAGCAACGCTTAAGAGATTTATTAATCTCGGATGGCTGAAAGATTATACGGATATTTATAATTTAGCAGAGCATAAATTTGAGATGAAGAACCTTGATGGATTTGGTGCAAAAAGTGTTTCTTCCTTATTAAATAGCATCGAGGAAAGTCGCAGATGCAAACTGGTTAATTTCGTAACAGCACTTGGTATTGAACTTGTCGGGAAGTCAACGGCAAAGGATATTTGCAAGCTTATTGATAAGATTTCTCTATCGAATAATGAAAATCCATACGATGTATTTATTAAAAGAATCAAACAGAGAAAATATTTTGGTCATATTGATGGCATCGGTATCAATACTTCATTGTCAATGGATGATTATTTCAAAGAAAACCTTGAAATGGTCGAGAAATTAGCAGAAGAACTTGAATTTGAAATGCCAGAAAGCAAAAAAGAATCTGCTGTTGATCTTACAGGAATGACTTTTGTTGTGACTGGTAAGGTAAATAAGTTTGCCAATCGTAATGCGATCAAAGATGAAATTGAGTCCAGATGTGGCAAGGTTGCAGGATCTGTATCAAAGAATACGAATTATCTTGTGAACAATGATGTGAATTCTACAAGCAGTAAGAATAAAAAGGCACAGCAGTTAAGCATTCCGATCATTGATGAAGATGAACTGATCAAGATTCTGAAGGGAGATACGAGTGAATAAACTAACCATTTATGAATGTTTTGTTAGACTGGGAATTCCAGAAAGCAAAATCGAAAGGTTTGCTGTAAAAGATAATTATGTAGAATATCGCATCTGGGAACCGTGTTCAATCAGCTATAACGGAGAAACATACAAATATGGTAGACGTTGTAAAGTAAAATATCTCACTACACCAGATGAGTTAGATTTAGTTTTTGACGAAAGATACTTCATCAAAGATCAAGATGCAGAGTTTTGGACAGAAGATTATGAATTTTACAAACAACAGACAGGTGTAGAACCTTCAGAAATTGATTGGTCAAAACAAAAAGAGATTAAACGACCTAAGTTTTAAAAGGAGAAATTTGAATATGAGTAAAGAGAAAAGCACAGCATGGAAGATTCCAGTAATCATTCTAGTAGGAGTTGTGGCGGTATTTCTAGCCTGCACATTTGGAGTTCAGAGTTCGCAGAACCATGCAATTTCATTAGAAGAACAGGTTGATAAAGCAAAATCCGACATTAACGTGCAGGAGAAACGCAGGGTTGATCTGATTTATAACTTGGCAGATTGTGTGAAATCTTATGATAAACATGAGGCAAATACACTTAAAGAAATCGTTAAAGGACGTAGTTCTAAAGGAACTGTTGAAAATGCAAGTACAGCAATTGCAGCAGTTACAGAATCTTATCCAGAACTCAAGGCAGATAAGAACTATAAAAGGCTGATGAATGAATTATCTGTCACGGAGAATTTGATTGCCGAATATCGCAGTAACTACAATCAGCAGATTAAAGAATATAACAGATATGTAAAGAAATTTCCAACACGAATTTTCTTAAGTAATCTTGGATATGAAACAAAGAACTATACTTATTTAGAATATAAGGATGCTCCCGAAACTGCACCTCAGCATTTATTTGGAGAGTAATATATGAAGCAACACAAAGGATTGAATTTTGGTAATTATGAGATAACTCCAAGGGAAATCTTAGCGAGTGTAACATTGATCGCAGTCATGCTTGTGCTTGGAATCGTTATCGGTAGTAATATTGATAATTCCATCCTTGATAAAAATGAAGAATACAATCATGCACTTAAGATAAAAAATGATGATGTTTTTCAATATGGTATGGAAACCAATGTAGGTAACGCTTTTGTTTATGGGAAGTTAGAACCTGTAGACACAGTTACATACAAAGAAATTGGCGGTAAGTATTATTATGTCAGAAAAGTCAGACAAGAGTATCGCAGACATGAAAAAATTGAAAGAGTAAAAGGCAGTAAAGGAAAAGTCCATTACAGAAAGAGAGTTTGGTATTCGTGGGATGACATGTGGATAGAAAGTAAGACTTGTAAAAAGATTAAATTTGCAGGTAAAAAATTCAAACAAGATAAGATTGATTTCATAGGAAGTCATTACCTAAAAAGAATTTATCATTCTTCTCGTGTCAGGTATGAATACTATGGTATGGAAGCAAAACCAGTTAAGGGAACTGTTTACACAAAACTAAAAAATAACACTATGACAACTTGTGATTTAAATAAGTCAAATTTACATAAAACGGTTGAGTCATATAAGTCGAGTGGCGAAGTTTTGAAAGCAATATTCTGGATTTTTTGGATTATCTTCACTGGCGGTCTAACGTATGGTTTCTATTATATTGACAATGGTTGGTTGGAGTAAGTAAAGGAGAAAACAATATGATTATTACAGGAATGGATCACTTTCAGAGTGTATGTAAACGAAAATTAGTTGATTGGTATAACAAACATTGCGAAGAAAATCATTTGGCAATGAAAATTGATCTTAGTAATGTATTTGTTGTTTGGAGCTGTAAGACTTTACAGAACTATAAATGCTTAGCATCTACGACAGTAAGTGGTGATGGTATTTACGCAGAGTATACATACAATGGCGATAAGCAGGAGTTATATGAAGATGTGTATAAGAAACTGACAAATGTATGTCACACAGAAGAGTAAAGGAGAATTTATTATGGATTTTGGAACAGCAATTGATGCAATGAAAGATAAAAGAAAAGTAGCAAGAAAAGGTTGGAATGGGAAAGGTATGTTTTTATATTATGTTCCAGCAGGAGCTTATGCGCCATGTACCGATATTGCAAAAAGCATTGTGAATGAAGACGGATTAGTCGAATATGGAGCATATATTGCAATGAAAACAGCACAGGGGAATGTAGTTCCTTGGCTTGCAAGTCAGACAGATATGTTGGCTGAAGATTGGATGATCGTAGAATAGATAAAATTAATCTTTGATGAAATAAAAAATATACTAAGGAGTTACATATGAAATTATTTAATAACTGGATTAATGGTGATTGTTTAAAAGAATTAAAGAAGATGGATGCCGAAACAGTAGATATGGTAATTACATCTCCGCCATACCACAACCTTAGAGTTTACAGCAACGATCCAAGTGATTTATCCAATTGTGAGAGTTACGAAGAGTATTATTATCTGTTAGGACTTGTTATTGCAGAATGTGAAAGAGTTTTAAAACCAGGTGGCAAATTCATTATGCAGTTTGAAGACTACAATTACACAATTGGTAGAGATAACAAAATGGGGCAAGAAAGTCTAACAGGTGCTATTAACCAGATTTTCTTAGATAACAATTTCTCACTTTGGACAAAAGCATTTTGGAGAAAATATTCTGCACAGAGAGCCATGTTAGCACAGGGAAATCTGTATTATAGAAATATGAAAGCAAGAGACACAATTCTCGCAGCCAATGTTGGATTTGTTTATGTATATAAAAAAGCAGGCGATTGTGAATTGATCAAAGCATCTGATATTACTTTAGCAGAATGGGCTGATTGGGCAGATGGTGTATGGAATATTAGTAATTCGGGGATCGGACATACAACCCCGTTCGCTGAAGAATTAGTTAAGCGCTGTATTAAACTTTGGTCTTGTCCAGGAGACACAATTTTAGATCCATTTGCTGGCGCAGGAACTGTTAACAAAGTTGCTATTGAAAATGGTAGAAATGCCATTGGTATTGAACTCAATAAAGAATTCTATGATTTAGCAAATGAAAAACGCTTTGATTTATGGGATGATTCAATGTTCGAGACAGATGATTCTATCGATGCAATGAAAGAACGTTTCAATGAACAGTTACTGATTGGCAAAGAACAGAGCGCAAAAGCGAAGGCAGCTAAAGAAGGAAAGAAAGTGTTAACAAAGAAAAAGAAAGATATTCGTGCAGAAATCAAAGAATTAGAAGTACAGTTAAATGCTTTAGGTATGAAGAAATCAGAAATTAAAAAACTTAAAGATGCTGCAAAAGCAGAAGTAGGTGAGTAGTTGGTAGCTTTAGAAGTTCCAGTAGAAAAAATTCCATATATCAGAACGATTGAAGGACGCAAATTTAGAGCAGGAAAATGGGAATTCCCTGACTCTGCAATCACTAAATTACAGCAATATGGTTTAATTGATGCCAATATTAAAATTCCAAAGAAGGAGATTGTTCATTATGAACTTTCTCCACATCTGAGGAAATATCAAAAAGATATTGTAAATAAAGCATTGAATGAAGGCAGTTATGGTATTTTTGCCGATACTGGTACAGGAAAGACTTTGATGGGTCTTGAAATCGCAAAACATTATGGTAAAACATTAATTCTTTGTCCATTATCCGTTATTGAAACTGCATGGGTAGATGATTGTAAGAAATTTTATCCAGAATTAGAAATCACAAATTGTTGGGCTACGTCAAGTAAAAAGAGATTTGATGCAATAGATATTGACTCAGATGTTTATGTGATGAATTATGAGAGCTTTAAGATTTTAAAGAAGAAGATTTTAGCAATGAATTTTCAATGCGTAATCGTTGATGAAAGTCAAGTAATGAAAAACATGGGTGCTCAAATTACAAATGAATTATTACAATTGATTGATGTGATCCCTCATAGATTCGTTTTAAGTGGAACACCAACGCCTAATCATAATTCAGAGATATTTCCACAAATGAAATTTGTTGATGCAGATATATTTGGCAATAACTTTTTTGGATTCCAAGCTCACTATTTCACACAGGACATGCAGAATCCTCATAGGTGGTATCAGACACAAGAGAATAAAGAAGCATATTTTAATCGTTTAAGAGAAAAATCTGTATTCTTAAAGAAAGAAGATTGTGTAGACCTTCCACCTAAAGTATTTCAAATTAAAGAGTTTGATCTTGGCAGCCAACAAAAACGACATTATAACAATATGGTTAAAAATATCAAAGACAATATCAATGAATGGTCTAAATTTGAATTTACTGCAAAACTTATGAAATTGCGAGAAATTGTTAGTGGTTTTGTTATCAATAAAGAAGGTAACATTGATGATTTTGAAACGAACAAGGACAAGGTTTTAGAGCAATCATTTGAAGAAATTGGAGACAAACCAATTATTATATGGTGTCAATTCCAACATGAGATTGAACGTCTGGCTGAAAAGTATAATGGCGTTGCCCTTACATCTAAGAATAAAGATCGTGATGATATTATTCGGAAATTCAAAGCTGGCAAAATTCAGAAATTATTTGTTCACCCAAAGCTTCTTGGGAAAGGCTTGACATTTGTAAATTGTACTTACAATATTTATTATTCGTTAAGTTTCAGTTATGAAGAGTATCGCCAGAGCCAAGATCGAATCCATAGAATTGGTCAAGAAAACAAATGTACATACATTATTTTACAAGGTAAGCATACGATTGATGAGAAAATCTATAGTTGCCTCCAGAGAAAAGGAAATGCAGTAGATGAATTGTATATGGAAATGGGATTGAAAGGTGAATAGATTATAACATATGAAGAAATTATTAACTTCGTTATTTGTTGAAGACAAATATCATGCAGGAACAATCTTAGGAACAATCTTAGGATTAATGGTTGTAATTGCTGTCAACTTTGCAATCGTAAATCTGTTTATTTGGTTGCTACATTTTGTTGTGGTAAATCCGCTAATTGTTCCAACGAAAACAAAATGGATTATCGCAGTAATTCTTACAATTTTAGAAAACATCTTTAACAGGTAGGTGATTAAATGGCTTTGATTGGAGCAATTTTAGGAGATATTTGCGGTTCTCAATATGAGTTCCGCAGACCTCACGATTTAGATTGGAAGAACTGTGAATTGTTTACAGATAAATGTAAATTTACAGATGATACAGTTCTAAGTATTGCAACAGGTATGTGGTTGCTAGATGATGACGATGAACACAAGCACAACAAAGAGCCTTGGGAGTTCTACTTAGAATATGGAAAGAAATATCCTGGTATGGGATATGGTGAAATGTTTGAAGACTGGTTATACGATGATGGAAGTCGTGTTAATGAAAGCTTTGGTAATGGATGTGCCATGAGGATTTCGCCAATTACAATGTACTTTAATGGTTTTGCTAATCGTCCAGATGTACTGAATTATTACATAGATTTAGCACAATGGACATGTGAGAAAACTCATCGTCATGTGGAATCTTACAAAGGAGTATCGATTGTGACGGGATGTTCTTTTATGGCTCGATGGGGTAGATCAAAAGAAGAAATTTATCAATATGCGCTCAAAAATTATCCATCTAGCCAGTATGCATATGGCGTTGATCGACCACTCGATGATTATAGAAATAATTATGTTTGGTCGGCAACAGTTCAAAATAGTGTACCTGTGGCAATCAGATGCTTTTTAGATAGTGAAGATTATGAATCATTTTTAAGAAATGTATTATCTTTACCATGTGACACAGACACGATTGCTGCTATTGGCGGTGGTATTGCAGAAGATTTCTACAAGAAGACATTTGATAATTCAAATGAGATCTTAGAAAGATATTTGCCAAAAGAATTATTAGATGATGTGAGTAAAATTTATAACGAAATGCCATAAGGTAGGTGATTAAATATCATAAAGAAAATCTTAAAATTTTTCTTGTCGATGATCGTACTGACCATCGTTTGGCTTCTTGCAACATTCATATCTGTTGGTGTATTTGCATTTACGTTTTGGATGATAACAAATATTGTAATACCAATTGGAGTAGTAATAATTGTAGCAATTGTATTAATAGCGATCGCCTTCTATGTAGTGGCATCGTTCATGGATTGATGACGTATAAAACTAAAATATAGCATAAGGAGAAAATGAGTATATGACAAAATTAGAGCAGTTAAATTTATTAAAGGATAGAAAAGCCGTCTTAATCGCTAGAGGCAAAGATAACAGCAAAATCGTAACAAAAATCAACAGAAGAATCAAGAAATTAGAAAAGGACTTATAGAGATGGCAGGAGATAAAAGTAATGTTTTAATCGCTCTGGTCGGGCGATCTGGAGCAGGCAAAAGTGTCTCAGCAAAGTATCTGGAAGACATTTACGGTCTGAAATATCTACGATCATATACCACCAGAGAAAAGAGAGCAGATAAACTTGATGATCATACATATGTAAATCTAGCCCAATATTCAAGAATTACGGGTAAGGTTGCAGAGAATCATTATACTGGCAATTGGTATTGTGCTACAGAAAGTCAGTGTGATGATGCAGATGTATATGTAGTTGATGTACCAGGATTAAAACAGTTAAAAGAAAATTATCATAAGAAACATATCTTGGCATTATGTATTGATACACCAAATTCTACACGCATTCAGAGGATGAAGGATCGTGGAGATACAAGTGATGCAATTGATGAAAGAATGAAAAAAGACGAATCTGCTTTTGAAGAGGTTTATGATTTGTGCGATGCAGTTATTAATAATGAAGGAAGTTTGTCTATGACTTGTCTGAATATTATGGCTGAATTAGAGAGATTCAAAAGACAGATTAGAGACACGGAAGGAGCGACAACAGAAACAGTTGATCAGAACAATTAATCAGCTTAGAAATTTAGTTTCTAAACTACACATAGAAAAAGAGGTACTTGTTAAGGATGTAGAAACAGGTAAGACAATGATAATTGAGAGCGTATCAACCGAAAAGATTGATGGCGATGGTAACGATGCACGATATATGTTGAACTGCAAGAAAGCAGGAGACGGGTGCGTTACATATAGATGATGATATTATTACATAATTTATTGGAGGTCTTTTATTGAAAGTAATTAAAAGAGATTGCACTGTTGTAGATTTCGACAAGACCAAAATTTACACAGCGATTATGAAAGCAATGAAAAATGGATCTGGTTTAATCAAAGAGGATATTGCAAAACAGATTGCTGACGAAATTGAAAATGATTGCAGTAAACTGCCAGAAGAGATTGACATTTCTGCAATTGAAGCAATGGTATTTAAGAAGCTTGTTGAGAAAGGACAGGAATTAACTGCCAAAGCCTATGAAGGTTATCGTAGTGTTCGAGAGTTCCAGAGAGAGAATGAAAACACTATTGATGCAGAAATTTCCGATCTTCTTAGTGGAGACAGTGAATATTGGAATACTGAAAATTCTAATAAAAATGAAAAACTTGTAACAACACAGAGAGATTATATGGCAGGCATTGTATGTAAAGATATGACTCGTAGGTATCTGCTCCCACCAGAAGTTGTACAGGCTCATGATACAGGTATTTTACATTTTCATGACATGGATTATTTTGGACAGAAAGCACTTACCAACTGTGAGTTAATTAATCTTGAAGATATGTTACAGAATGGAACAGTCGTGAATGAGGTTATGATTGAAAAGCCTCACAGACTAATTACGGCTGCTACAATTGCAACACAGATTATTACGGCAGTAACGTCTTCTACCTATGGTGGTGCAACGATTACATTAACGCATTTAGCTCCATTTGTGAGAGACAGTTATAACATTTATGTAGAAAAATATAGAAGACGTGGTTTTACAGAAGATTTAGTTGAAAAGTATGCCAAAGAAGATTTAAAGAAAGAAATCGAAGATAGTGTGCAGACGTTTAACTATCAGGTAAATAGTATGACCAACACAAACGGTCAAATGGCTGCCTAACATAGAAATATGTTAGTGAACAGATGGTGAACCTAGAAATCTAGGGTGTATGACTTACGGTTAGGATCACAGGCAATGGTGATAGAAGTTATGCTAACTGGGGAACTCTTATCGGTGCTTTCGAGCAAAAGAGTTGATCATACTATATAAAAATTACAAGCATTGGGGACGGATAAGAGCAATCCAGTGCCAAGGATAAAGAGAAATTTTTATAAAGGTCAAACGACTAAGATATACAGGCTAAGTAGTAATATATGCCTATGAAATCTTTACCTATAATGTGAAATTCATTGTAGGGAAGTGCCATCTACAAAGTAATATAGTTGCTTTTGAGAATTACATATTCTCACCTAACGTGTAACGAGGGTAAAGATATAGTCTAACTCGGAGCAGTGCAGGCTCCATTTCTCAGTGTTTGTATGTACTTAAATGAAACAACAGAGTACAAAGAAGAATTGGCGTTACTAATTGAAGAATTTTTACGGCAGAGAATTAAAGGGTTGAAGAATGAAGTTGGTGTTTACATTACACCTGCATTCCCTAAATTACTGTATGTATTAGAAGAAGATAATATTCGTGAAGATTCTGAGTATTGGTATTTAACAAAATTAGCAGCAGAATGTACTGCTAAGAGAATGGTTCCAGATTACATTTCTGAAAAGATTATGAAAAAGAATAAGATTGATGAGAATGGAAATGGAAACTGTTTTCCGTGCATGGGTAAGCGTAAACTATAGCCCAGGATAAACCGATTGAACCTTGCTTAAAGGGTGTAATGTTTAACATTGCTAACGGGTGAGTCTTAGAGAGGAGACATCTGATGACCTAAGATAATTCCGTGCCAAGCTTATATATTTATATAAGAAGGTGTATCGACTAGCTGTGATGAGTGTAGCAGCGTAGAGTAGGAGATAAGCACCTACCCCAAGCGGTCGGCTCAGTGATGAGAGTAACGGACTCGGAGAGATAATCTAGTCAGTGGATATGGTGACATATCGTAAACATGTGTAGATCGTTTTTAACTTCTTATTTGGATGAAAATGGAAAGCCTAAATATTACGGACGCTTTAATATGGGTGTCGTGACAATTAACCTTCCAGATGTAGCTTTATCTTCTGGCAAAGACAAAGAAGCATTTTGGAGAATTTTAGATGAAAGATTAGAGTTATGCCACAAGGCATTAAAATGCAGGTACAAAAGATTAAAAGGAACATCTTCTGATGTTGCTCCTATCTTATGGCAGCATGGATGTTTTGCAAGACTTAAGAAAGGAGAAAAAATTGACAAACTATTAGAAAATGGTTATGCAACAATTTCTCTTGGATACGCAGGATTATATGAATGTGTAAAATACATGACTGGTGAATCCCATTCTGTTCAGCAGGAATTTGGCTTAAAGGTAATGCAGAGATTAAACGACAAGTGCAATGAATGGAAAGATTCTGAAGGATTAGCATACAGCGTATATGGCTCTCCAATTGAATCAACTACATATAAATTTGCAAAATGCTTAAAGAAAAGATTTGGTATTGTTGAAGGAATTACGGATCGTGATTACATTACAAACTCATATCATATCCCAGTATTTGAAAAGATTGATCCTTTCACAAAACTTGATATTGAAAGTAGATTCCAAGAATTAAGTCCGGGCGGTGCAATTAGTTATGTAGAATGTGCAGACCTGACAAAGAATACAGATATTGTTCTTGAGATTATGAAGTTTATCTATGATCATATCATGTATGCAGAATTGAATACAAAGAGTGATTATTGTCAGAAATGTGGCTATGATGGAGAGATTAGTATTTTAGATGTTGACGGTAAGTTAATCTGGGAATGCCCAAATTGTGGCAACAGAGATCAAGATACGATGAATGTTGCCAGACGATCATGCGGCTACGTCGGCACCCAGTTTTGGAATCAGGGACGTACAGCAGAAATTAAAAGCAGATATGTTCATGTAGATGATCATAGTATGGAGGAATAGTTTTGAGATACGCTTCAATAAGAAAAATGGACATTAGCAACGGAGAAGGGCTTGGCGTAGCCCTCTTCGTTCAAGGATGCCACTTCCATTGTAAGAATTGTTTCAATAAAGAAACATGGGATTTTGATGGTGGTAATGAATTAACTTTCAAAGAAATTGAGGAATTATTGCATCAGTTATCAAAGCCCCAATATATAAGGTTAAGTATTCTTGGTGGTGAACCTCTAGCTAAAGAGAATGTTGATTGTATTTATACATTGTGTAAATTTGTTAAACAATTTATGCCAGAAAAACAAATCTGGCTATATACAGGATATACGATAGAAAGCACGGGCATCTTTGAGTTTTCTTGTTCTGATATTGATCAGCTTAGACGGTATAACGTCTTACATACGATAGATGTCATTGTAGACGGACAATATGTAGATGAGTTGAAAGATATGTCTTATCCGTGGGCAGGATCAACCAATCAAAGGGTAATTGATGTGCAAAAGTCATTAGAGAAAAATCAGGTGGTTTTATGGAAATTATAATCAGAATATTGACGATATTAATGTTGGCGGCTGGTCTTATTGCACTATTCTCCATCATGGAAATGATACTTTATGGACTGGTTAGTGTCATCGAGGCTATCAGTGAAAGAAGTATTAAAACATTGTTTACTACATGGAACGATGCAAAAGATTATTTAATGGTGTCAAGCTGGAGAGCCATGATAGTAAGTGCATGTATTGCAATGATTTTATGGCTAATTACATATGTGATCAGCTAACATATAAATAATTCCAAATTCCACTTTTATCCCATCATAGAAAGGAGTGTACTAATTATGCCAAAATCAAAAGATTGTCCACAGGATACGGACTTTCTACAATATGTTCCTACGAAATTTCAACAGAATCACCAGACAATGTTGAAGAAAAGAAATCGTAGGAAGAAATACCAACAAAGGTTGACGAGATTTAAGAATGTTGGTGGGTATCCTGAACCTGTGCAATACGTGGACAAGTATTGTTGTGGATTTTATGAAATACCACGCAAGAAACCTTATTATAAAAGGTTATATATCAGCTCTTGGAATGATTATAGATTTCATAAGAAGCTGTCTAACAAGAAAGTTCGCAGAGCATTGGATGTACCAAACAGAGGTGGTTATAAGAAAGTACACGATCTATGGTGGGAGACGTTTTAGAAAGGAGAAGGTATGACAAAAGAAACATTAGATGATATAAGAGAAGTTATTGGTACACTAAGCGTTTGCATGAGCTATAAAAGCATTAATAACATAACATCAATTCCAACTTATGATTTATTACATCAAGTTAATATTTTAAAAAAAATTGTGCAGGAAAATATCAATCATGTAGTTGATGGTAGCCGATGTGTAGTTGTAGAAGAGGCAAATTCTGAAAAGTTCAAAAATTGTGTAGACAATTATCTAAACGATGGTTACGAAATTTCAGCATCTTCATGCAATAGTAGAACTTGGAAAGCAATTCTTGTAAAAGAAGATAAAGAACAGGAGAGTAAGTAGATATGAGCAATATTCCATTAGTGTGTGACCATTGCGGTAAGGTGTTTTTCGATTATCACGGTAGCAATTGGTGTGACTGTGGAGCTAAATGGTGTAGTGAAACCTGTGCAGAATTAGATGGATATGAGAAAGAAAATTTTGGATCTAGCTGTAATTTTTGTCGAGGAGAAGATTTTGAAGATTACGAATTGCTTAACTTTGTAATTTCAGCGCTTGGCGTCAACAGAGAAGATCTTGTCGCTTTTTACAAAGAGTCTAGGGATCAACTTAAAAAGGGAAATATTTGCAAATTTAACGGACGTATTAATTTTAGTTCTTATACTCAAACAGTGGACACGGTTATTGCTGGTGTCACATTAGGACATATGCCAAAGATAGGAGTCATTAATGAATAACAGAGATTTACCAAAGAAAGATGAAATCTACAAACACTTTAAAGGACATTTCTATAAAGTGATTGACCTTGCGACTCATACAGAAACAAATGAGAAACTGGTAATTTATCAGGCAATGTATGGAGATTTTAACATTTATGCCAGACCAGTAGAAATGTTTCTGAGTGAAGTTGATCACGAGAAATACCCTGATGTAGAACAGAAATACAGATTTAAGAGAGTAGGTGACAAGCCATGCAGAATCATTAGACCAGACGATATGGTAGTTGACACCGAAGAACTTGGCATTCTAACATGCCATTATAAATAAT